>Ga0247784_1000007_pt1 | contig 75311 bp, 61 predicted proteins | sample UWRJL169409R5_FD_179909 | JGI IMG/M metagenome (GOLD analysis project Ga0247784, IMG submission 179909) | Plant litter microbial communities from Arlington Agricultural Research Station in Wisconsin, United States - UWRJ-L169-409R-5 | ecosystem: Environmental > Terrestrial > Plant litter >...
CGTGCGACCGGCGCGCAATGCCTGGTTGCTGAAGTCGACCAACAGAATCGCGTTCTTGGTCACCAGGCCCATCAACATGATGAAGCCGATGATGGAGAAAATATTCAGCGTCGTCTTGGTGAACAGCAGCGCCAGCAACACACCGATCAGAGATAACGGCAGCGACACCATGATCGCGATCGGCTGCAGGAAGCTGCCGAACTGCGAAGCCAACACCAGATAAATGAAGATCACCGCGAGGCCCAACGCCGCTAACGCAGCTGCGCCGGTCTCGTTCATTTCCTGCTGCGAACCGCCGACGTCGAAGCGATAACCCGCCGGCAACTGCATCGCCTTCACGATCTTTTCGGCATCGGTGCCGACGTCGCCCGACGGGCGGCCCTGCGCGTTGCCATAGATGGTGATTCGACGCTGCAGATTGAGACGTTTGATCTGCTGCGGGCTGCCGGTCTCGACGAAGTCCGCGACCTGACGAATCGGCACCAGCAAAGGCATGCCGTTCACGTCGGTGCGCGTGCTGGTCACATACAAATCGCCCAAGTCCGCCGCGATCTCACGACGCGCCTTCGGCAGCTGCACGATCACGTCGTAATCCTGACCGTCCGGTCCGAGCCAAGTGCTGATCTGATCGCCGGCGATCAGCGGGCGCAACGCGTTACCGATGGCAGCGGTCGTCACACCGAGGTCGCTGGCGACTTCGTTCTTGATACGAACCGCGATGGTGGGATTGGCACCGCGCTCGCTGCTCTCAAGGTCGGCGATGCCAGGGATCTTTGACAATCGTCCCATCAGATCCTGAGACAGCTCGGTGAGCTTGCTCGGATCCGGGCCGAGAATCGAAATCACGACCGGCTGATTCTGACCCTGCACAGTCAAGCTCAAACCGGCCAAGCGCGACAGGCGCTGACGGACCTGTTCTTCGATTTGTTTCTGCGGCGGGCGTGCGAACAGAGTCTTGTCCTTCAGCAGCACACGCACGCGAGCGTAGTTACGGCCTTCATCGGTACCGATGGTCGTGACGATGCTGTCCACGCCGTCGATTTCGCGAATCGCGGCCTCGGCATCCTTAATCTTCGCATCGGTGTACTGCAAGCTGGAGCCGATGGGCGTGTTCATGCGCATGAACATGATGCCTTCGTCCTGCTGCGGCACGAACTCCGTGCCCACCAGCGGCAGCACGAAGAAGCTGCCGAAGAACGACACCAACGCGACCATGATCAATATCAACCGCGGCCCGACGCTGACTCTACGAGAGATTCCATAGCGGCGTCCGCTCAACGCCCAGCGCAACAACCGGTCGTAAACGTGATGGGCGTATTCGATGGCGTCTTCGACGCGATCCATCACTTTGCGCAGCCACGGCAGCCGGTGGAAACGACCTTCCTTCGGATCGGGCCACACCGACGACAGCATCGGGTCGAGCGTGAAGCTGACGAACAGCGACACCAGCACAGCCACCGCAACAGTGAGACCGAACGGATAGAAGAACTTGCCGATCACGCCGCCCATGAACGCGACCGGCACGAACACGGCCAGGATCGCGAACGTCGTCGCCATGACTGCGAGACCGATTTCCTTCGTGCCTTCCTCGGCGGCAGTCCGATGATCCTTGCCCATGTCGGCATGACGCACGATGTTCTCGCGCACCACGATTGCGTCGTCGATCAGCAGACCGATGCATAACGACAGCGCCATCAAGGTCATGAAGTTCAGCGTGAAGCCAAATGCGTGCACCGCCGTGAACGTCGCGATCACCGAGATCGGCAGCGTGAGACCGGTGATGATGGTCGAGCGCCAGGAATGCAGGAACAGGAACACGATCAGGATGGTCAGCATCGCGCCTTCCAGGATCGTTTCTTTCACGCGGTCGAGCGAGCCTTCGACCCACTTCGCATCGGACCACAACGTGCGGATCTGAATATCCGCCGGCAACCGCGCTTTGAGATCGGCAATGGCTTCGTCGACCGCCTTGCCGACTTCGACGACGTTCGCCTGCTGAATCTTCATCACGTCCAGCGACACCGAGCGCTGGCCGTTGACGCGCGAGATCGATTGCTCTTCGGCCTCGCCGTCGACGATGTCGGCGATCTGATTCAGATACACCGGAGCGCCGCCTTGATTGGCAACGATGATCCGCTCGAAATCGCGCGGCTCTTTCATCTTGCCTTCGACGCGCACCAACTGTTCGGTCGCGCCCCGAGAGATGCTGCCCGCCGGCAAGTCCTGATTCGCGGCACGAATCGCTTCGACGACCTGGTCGACGCCGACGCGGAAGCTCTGCATCTGCTCCGGGCGCAGGAAAATCTGCACCTGACGCTCGACGGCGCCGCCTACCCAAACATTGCCTACGCCGTACGAATTCTGCAGTCGTTTGACGATTTGCTGATCGGTGATCGTCGACACTTCTCGCAGGCTGCGTGTCGTCGAGTAAGCCACGAGGCTGACGACGGGCTCGGACGAGCTGTCGTTACTGGCGCGCGAAATCGTGGGCTCACGAACTTCGCGTGGCAACCCAGCGCGAATCTGCGCCACTTTGTCTCGCACTTCCTGAGTCGCGGCGACGATGTCGGTTTCCATGCGGAACTCGATCATCACGAAGGCATTGCCCTCGCGCGCCGTGGAGTAAATGTTCTTGACGCCGTCGACGCTGTTGATGACGTTCTCGATCGGCTTGATGACGTCGTTCTCGATCGCCTCGGGCGAAGCGCCCGGGTAGTTCACCGTCACGAACGCGTTCGGGATGGTGACCTCGGGCATCTGCTCGACCGGCAGCAGCCGGTACGAGTACGCGCCCAGCACCACCAGCGCGAGCATGACCATGGTCGCGAAGACGGGCTGATTGATGCTGGTTTTAGTAATCCACATAGCGAGCCAAAGTGACTACTGACTAGTGACTAGGACGGATCAGCGCGCGGCGACTTCAGTCGTCGCGGCACCAGGCTCAGCGCTGCTGACGCGAACGGTAGCGCCGCCCTTGTCGTTGCCGATGTCGGCGACGATGACGCGGTCGCCCGCGCTCAGGCCACCGCGAACTTCGACGAACGGTTCGCCTTTGTTACGAGGACCGAGCGTGACCGGCGTGCGCGCGATCTTGTCGTCGCGCAAGGTGTAAACGTAAGGAGCGCCCGCTTCTTCGTGAACCGCACGTTGCGACACTGCAAGCACCGGCTGCCGCGAATCGAGCATCAATTCGCCCTGAGCAAACATGCCGCCCTTGAGCGCGCTGTCCGCATTCGGCACGGCGATATAAACAGGAATGGCGCGCGAGCCGTCGGTCGTCAGCGGATTGATTCGTTGCACTTCGCCTTCGAACTGGCGGTCGCCGAAACCACCGACGCGGAAGCGCACCTTCTGTCCGACGCGTACGGAAGGAATCTCCGCCGCCGGCACCGCTGCGTCCAACACCATTTGTTTCAAATCAACCAGCGTGACGATGTCCGAATCCGGCGACACCTTTTCGCCCGGCTGCACCAAGCGCTTGGCGATGGTGCCGGAGAACGGCGCACGAATGACGGCATCCTGCAGATTGATCTGCGCGACGCGCGCTTCCGCTTCGGCGAGCTTCAACTGCGCAACGCTACCGGCGTACGCGCTCTCGGTCTGCTCGAACGTGTTCTGAGAAATGAACTTCTGATCCAGCAGCGTGCGGTTCTTATCGCGATTGAGACGCGCGAGATCGAGATCGGCACGCGCCTTCTCCACCGCAGCTGCCTCACGATCGTACTGAGCCTGCAAATTGCGAGTGTCGACGCGAGCGATCACATCGCCTTCGCGCACATCCTGACCTTCACGCAACTTCAGCAGCTCGACTTCGCCACCGACTTTGGATTTCACCGTCGCCTGTACGAACGGAGCAATCGAGCCGGACAGCGGCAATACACGCGAGAGTATGCGCGGCTCTACAGTGGACACATCCACTGCCGCGAGCTCGATCGGCGCACTGTTGGCGGCCGGACCAGCGACCTCCGCAGGCTTCCCGCCCGCGTCGTGAGTAGCAAACCATGCCACACCACCCAAAGCCGCGATCACAAGGGCGGCGATCAACAATGTTTTCGGCTGCATCGGCGTAAACGAACCACCATCCTGGTCATGGGCAGCATGTTCGGGCACGCCTGCGGGCGAAGAAATTGTGGTAGCGGGGCGCGCCGGAAACGGCGTGACGGCGGCACTATGGCCGGCATGGTCGATAGCGCCCTGCTGCGCCGTCGAGTCCGCGGCGTCATACCGCGCAGATGACTGATTTGCACTGTTTTTCATTGCTGATTCCACGACCGGTGGCGTCCTCGCCGGTGCGAAGGTCAGGCTTAGAACACCGGACTTCGCGGTAAGTTGCACCCCAGTTACGCCTTGGGCCTGGCTGGCCTGGGGGGCTTCTGTCCCTTCCTTGGACGAAGCCAAAGCGCGAAAGGTTACAAGGCCCCAAAATTTTTTCTGCGACCGCGCCCGGTGCGGTTTCGAGAACCGTGGCCAGGCGGGGGCGCGAATCAGGGAACGCCTACACGCGCTGCTGCTTCCAGCGGCCGCGCCTGAACAGTATCAACGCCCACACCGCCAGCACCGAGAACGACACCGGGATGGAAACGAAAACTCCGGTGGGCCCGAAGCCGAAGTAGTCCGCCAGCAACCACGCCAGCGGAATCTGGCCCAACCAATAACAGAAGAAGTTCAGGCGCGTCGGCGTCCAGGTGTCGCCAGCTCCGTTGAAGGCCGCTTCCAGGCACATGCCCGCTGCATACAACGGGAACGCCAGGCTGATCACCCACAGTGCTCGCACACCATATTGGAGCACTTGCGGATCGTCGCTGAAGAAATTCACCAGCGGCCCCGAGAACACCACGAACAGCAACCCGACCGCTCCCAGAAACAGCACGTTGAAACGTGTCGCGATCCAGATCGCCTGCTCGGCGCGCTCCGGTTTGCCGGCACCCAGATTCTGGCCGACCAGCGTCGCGCCGGCGTTCGCCAGTCCCCAGGCCGGCATCAATGCAAATATCACGATGCGAATCGCAATGGTGTAGCCGGCCAGCGCCACGCTGCCGAACGCCGAGAGAATCTTGACCAGGCCGACCCAGCTGGTCGTACCGATCGTCATCTGCAGAATGCCGCTGCCCGCGGTCGAGAGGATGACGCGAATGTCGTCGAAGATCGGCGTGAGGTGGCGCATGCGGACGCGCACTCGGCTGTTGTGCCCGGCCAGGTGCCACAACTGATACAGCACACCGATGCCGCGACCGATGTTGGTGGCGACCGCTGCACCGGTCACACCCATTTCAGGAAATGGTCCCCAGCCGAAAATGAAACAGGGACCGAGCAAAATATTCAGGGCGTTCGCGAGCCACAGCGTGCGCATGGCCAGCACGGCATCGCCGGCGCCGCGAAAAATCGCGTTGATCAGAAAGATCATGAACACCGTCGCATTGCCGCCGAGCATGATGCGCGCAAAGTCGGAGCCCAACGCGATGACGCTTTCCGACGCGCCCAGCAGGCGCAGGATGTCGGGCGCGAAATAGCTCAAAACCAAGCCGATGCCGGCCGAGAACGTGACACCGATCACGATGATCTGGCCCGCCGCCTGCGAGGCTCGTTCGGGATCCTGTTCGCCGATTCGTCGCGCGACGATGGCGGTCGCCGCGAAGGAAATGCCGATGGCGACTGCATACACCAGCGTCATCAGCGATTCGGTGAAGCCGACGACCGCGACTGCGTCCGAGCCTAGGCGCGACACCCAGAACACGTCGACGACGGCAAATAGTGACTCCATGATCATTTCCAGGACCATGGGCACGGCCAGCAGTATTACGGCACGGTTCAGCGGCACCGAGGTGTAATCGAAGTGCTGTCCTTTGAGCGACAGCCGCACCACCTGCCAGAACGTCAGGTTGCCGTGCGCGGCAGATTGGGTCGTCGCGGGTGAGGAAGCATCCATGAAGTCACCGTGGTCGAGACGAGGTTGGCCTCGCCCCAAAAAGGCGACGATTCTACCGGGGGGAAATATTTTTGCCGCACCCGGCCAGGATGTTAAACAGGGAAAAACTCACATTCGCAACTGCTGCAAATCGGTTACCTTTGCGCACTCAACGTCATAGCAACAAGATTTGGATTCACACCGCGATGCGAACTTTTGTCGGCGCGCGTTTTTCCCGCACTCGAACCCTCCTGCTGGCCCTGCCCGCTTCCCTGTTCGCCACGCTGTGCTGGTCGCAGCCGCTGCCGACCGGCAAGCCGCAGATCAAATCCGCCTCGGTGCTGGTCGTCGACGAAACCGACGAGACCGTCCTGTTCGCCAAACAGTCGCAAAAAGTGATGCCGATCGCGTCCATCACCAAGCTGATGACGGCGCTGGTGGCGCTCGAAGGCGGCCAGTCGCTGGATGAGGCCGTCACGATCCTGCCGACCGACAAGGAACGCACTATCGGAAATGCCTCCCGCCTGGCGGTCGGCACCAAACTCACCCGCGGCGAGCTGCTGCACCTGGCATTGATGTCGTCCGAGAACCGGGCGGCGCAGGCGGTCGGTCGCTCTTATGAAGGTGGGCTGCCTGCGTTCATTCAGGCAATGAATGCGAAGGCGAAGGCGCTGGGCATGAAGAATTCACGCTTCGTCGATCCGACGGGGTTGTCGGCGGGCAATGTGTCGACGGCTGCGGACCTCACCAAGCTGGTCATCGCGGCTTCGCATGAACCGCTGATCGAGGAGTACTCGACCAGCGAGCGACTGAGGGTGGCGGTTGGGCGTCAGTTGCTGGAGTTCAGGAACACCAATTCGCTGACCTCCAAGGAAGATTGGGAGATCTCCGTTCAGAAGACCGGGTATACGCAGGAGGCCGGGCAGTGCCTGGTGCTTCGAACCAGCATTCATGATCGGCCCACGGTTATCGTGTTACTCAATTCCTTCGGGAAGCTGACCCGGGTGGCGGATGCCCGGCGGGTGAGGAAGTGGATTGAGGGTGCGGCGGACGGCGGGCGGCTCGCTCGGGCTGGCAAGTAACTAGTTCTTCTTCTCGCTCGTTTAAGAGTAAGAGGCGTCGGCCTTGGTGGCTCGCGCCGCCGAGGTGGCTGGGATATCTCTCCCCGGCACCGCGCACGGGCCTTGTCCACGCGGACGCGTGGACCGTATACCGTCCCTCCCTGGAGCGCTGCTCGAAAAAGGTCCCTCTTTTTCAAGCTGCCGGTGAGAGATATCCCAGCCACCTCGGCGGCGCCCTAACGTTCGCGGACTCCGTTACCCCCGGAGAGTGGTTCTCACAAACCACTTAGATATTTATAGCGACGCTCGCCGGCTCGGAATTTCTTCACGCGTACGCGCGATTGCATACATCGGTTAGAACCTCTCCACGCGTCAGCGTAAATCTCAACGTTGGAGAGAGCCGCTGGGCCTCTTCGCGCGTCGGCTCAATTCGCAACGCCAGCGGATTCTCGGCAGGCCTGCTCCACTTTGACGCGGCGGCAACGAACTCCGGAGGGTGTCAACACAATCCGCCGTTCGGGCGGAGGCCGGGGAGGGGTTTGCGCTTTCCGGCAGCTTGAAAAAGAGGGACCTTTTTCCAGCAGCGCTACATGGACGTACGGAGTATGGCCGAGCGATAGCGAAGGCAAAGCCCGTGCGCGGTGCCGGAAAGTGCAAACCCCGCACCGGCCTTCGCAAAGCCACCGACGCCTCTTACAACAACACCTCCGCAGAGCCACCGACGCCTCTCAAGCAACGCCGCAACAAGCCACAAACGCAATACAACTAAAGCTCAGCGCGGCGCCGAAAAAACCATCACCCTCCGCCCGCAACGAAAGCTCACTTCGCAAAACGCGCTCGTCTCCGCAACTTACGACACCACCCTTCTCCAACGCTAAAACCATTCAGCGACGTTCGCCGGCACAATGCCGCCGCTCGCCGATGCGAGCGAATTTTTCGCTAACGCGTTGCAACCCTTTTCGGGGAGCTCGCGTCTGAACCCACGAACACCGCAATAACGCGGGCTTCGTAAAAGAAATAAAGGAGTTTCGTCATGAACGCATTCACTCAGTTAACCCAGACCACCCAGCGAGCTGTTTGCATGGCTGTGTCTGTTGCAATCGTCACCGTGTCCCTCGCTTTCGGCGCCTACGGCGTGAAGACGATGGAACACGTCGGTTACAGCGTCACTGTCACGCAGTTGCAATAATCGAGCGCTGTCATGCGTCTCGTAGGCCAAACTCCGCCGCCTGCCGCAGTTGCAAACGTTTGCAACGAGCAGGCGTGCGGACCGGCCGGGAAAGGTACGAGGATTGTTACAAACATTCGCGAGTACCCCGATCTGACCTGATCCCTTCCGCCTCTGCAGGATCAGGCTAGAACCCGGCCGGATCTTGCTACCGCCCTTCAGGGCACGCTTCTTAGACTTCTCCCCCAACGCAGCATGTACCGCTGCCAAATAAACACCGGGAGCAAGTCAGATGTCACAACCCAAGGTTTGGTTTATCACCGGCTCCACTCGCGGCATCGGTGCCGAAATCGTTACAGCGGCACTCGCTGCGGGTGACCACGTCGTCGCGACTGGTCGCAACCGCGACCAGATCGCGGCCACGTTCAAGGAACATTCCGAAAGACTGCTGCCGGTCGAGCTCGATGTGAGCGAAGAGCCGGGATTCACGCGCACCGAGTTCCTCGAAAGCTCGTCGCTTCGTTACGGCACACGCCAGATCGCAGGTTACGAGGAAACATCGGCCAGGTTACGGTCGCATTACGCCAGCTACAACGGCCAGCAGAGCGGCGATCCCGCGAAGCTTGCTGGCGTGCTGCTCACACTGGCGAACAGCGACAACCCGCCGATGCGGTTCGCATCCGGCTCCGATGCATTCGAAGGGATGACCAGCAAGCTCGCAGGCGTTCAGCAAGAGCTGCACGACTATCAGAAGTTATCGGCCTCTATCGATAGAGCCGGCGCATAAATTGCCATTGCGTGTCATGGACGGCTCTTACGATTCGACGCCGCGGCCGAGAACGAACAACATTCATTGTGCGTTCCCGGTCATCGTCCCACTGAATCGTAGGAGCCTCCATGAGCGAGCTGGTCTTTTTCTACAATCCGCAGTCGCGTGCCCGCATTGTCCATTGGATGCTGGAGGAAGTCGGCGCGCCGTACACGGTCAAGCTCGTCAATTTCGAGAAAGGCGAGCACAAGCGGCCGGAGTTCCTTGCCCTGAATCCCATGGGCAAATTGCCGACGATTCAGCACGGCAACACGGTCGTCACTGAAGCGGCTGCGATCTGTGCCTATCTCGCGGACGCTTTCCCGGCAGCGAGTCTCGCGCCTGCGCAAAACTCGGCCGAGCGAGGCACCTACTATCGTTGGCTGTTCTTCGGTGCCGGCTGCGTCGAGCCCGCGATGATCGATCGCTTGTTCCATCGTCCGCAGGTCGACCGGCCGAGTGCGCTCGGTTACGGATCGTACGACGACACGTTCAACGGACTGGAGAAGGCGCTAGTGCCGGGGCCGTTCATTCTCGGCCAGCGCTTCAGCGCGGCCGACGTATACGTGGGCTCGCAGATCATGTGGGGCATGCGTATGAAAGCGATTGAGGCACGCCCCGAATTCCAGAAATACACCGGGGCGCTCATGGAGCGCCCGGCGTTCAAGCGATCTCTCGCGCAGAGCGAGCAGTACGCGCAGCAGTTGCAGTCGGGCTGAGCTGACTAGCGAAGCACCGGCAGCTCGATGGCGCTCGCCGTACCCGGCGAGCGCCAGATGCGCTGAGTCGCCTTCACATAGTTCTCGGGCTTCGCAAACATGATGTTGGGCACAAACGTTTGCGGATTGCGATCGTACAGCGGAAACCACGTCGACTGGATCTGCACCATGACGCGATGACCCGGCAGGAATGTGTGATTCGCATGCGGCAACGGAATCTTGAACTCCAGCGGTTCGTTGGAGGCCAGCGGCTGCGGCTTCGAATAGTCAGTGCGATAACGGCCGCGGAAAATATCCGCCGATAACATCTGCTGATAGCCACCGAGCTTCGGATTGTTCGACATCTCCGCCGGCCACACGTCGATGATCTTCACCACCCAGTCCGCATCGGTGCCGCTGGTGGAAGCGAACAACTTCGCGATCGGTTGACCCGCGAGTCGTAGCGGCTCGGTCAATGGCTCGGTTTGATACACGAGCACGTCGGGACGCGACGCGGCGTAACGTTGATCGTCGACCAGCCACTCGCCCCAGCCCGACTCGGGCGAACTCATCGCCAACGTCGGCCGCTCGCGATACGGCACAGGCTTCGCCGGATCGGAAACATACTCGTCGTACTTCTCTGCGCCCGCTGCCGGCGCTTCGAATCCCAACCGACCACCGGCCTGCAGATACAACGAACGAGGTGCATCGACGCGCGGCCAGGCGTCGTACTTGCGCCATGCATTCGCGCCCGTTTCATAAGCCAGCACTCGCGGCGTAATCGGGTTCGGCGCGTCTTTCAGATAATGATCGAGGAACGGCTGCATGACTTCGCGACGGAACCAGCCCGCCGTGTCGCCTTCAAACTGCAACAAGCCGAGAGCGCGACCTTCGCGCCGGCCTTGGCCGTGATTCCAAGGCCCGAGCACCAGGTGGACGAACTGGCCGTTGGGATCCTTCGCGGCGAGCGTCTTGAACAACGCCGGGCTGCCGTAAATATCTTCCTGATCGAACAGTCCGCCGACGATCATCGTCGGCACCGTCACGGGCAGCTTCGCGAGCAACTGGTCGACCGCCTGGTTCTGCCACCAGGCGTCGTAACTCGGATGCTCCGAAATGGCGCGCCAGAAACCTAACTGATCGAGACCCCGCGCCTTGGCGATCGCACCGGCAGAGCCGGCACGCAAAAACGTTTCATAAGTGTCGTACTCACCGGACCACCATTCGAAATCGCCGCTGCGAGTGGACTGCTGGCCATAGATGAATTCGAGCGCGGCGCCGGCACGAAATGCACCGTGATGGAACCAGTCGTCGCCCATCCAACCGTCGATCATGGGTGCGAACGGCACCGCGACCTTCAACGCCGGATGCGGATTCACCGTCGACATGACGGTGGTATAGCCCTCATACGATCCGCCGATCGTGCCGACCCGGCCGTTGCTCTCGGGCACGTTCCTCACCAGCCAGTCGATGGTGTCGTAACAATCGGTGGCGTGATCCACCTTGGTGGGATTGAGCGGCCCGCGCAGTGGACGCGTCAGCACGTAATCGCCTTCGGAACCGAATTTTCCGCGCACATCCTGATAAACGACGATGTAACCGGCAGCCGCCACCGTGTCGTTCATCAGGGGAACGACGGCTTCCAGATGCGAGCTGTTGAACCGCGAGATGCGACGCCCGGCGTTGTATGGCGTCCGGGTCATGATCATCGGCGCGTTGCGGACGCCCTTCGGAATCAGGATGAAGGTCTTGAGCTTGACGCCATCGCGCATGGGAATCATGACTTCCCGCTTGATGAAATCGAACTCGTCGGTGACCGGCGTGAACTTCGCCGGCGTTTCGCTCGGCAACGTCTTCACCGTTTGAGCTGCAGCCGGCTGCAGCACACCGAGCAGTGCGAGCGCAGCCACGATTCGAAACTGGATCACGAAATCTCTCCCGAACAGACGTAGAACCTGATCATAACAATGGCTATGATCGTTGATGTCACCCCGTACGCTCTATAAAGCCGGATGCCGCTCATAGAACTACCGCGCGCGCTGGAGGACTACTTTGCGTTCGCCGAAACCGAGCCGACTCGGAACGGGCGGCGTTTCTCGATCACATTGCCGTACATGGACGGCGACCGGCTGGATCGTCTGCAGTGGTGGTATCACGTCTCGCCCGCCCAAGAACAAATGTACGAGGGCACCGGAGTCGCGCACTTTCGCGCCCGTGCCATCGAGCGCTTCCGTAAACACGTCGAACGCTGGCTCGAAATCACCGCCCAGCGCTTTCACGGCAACGAGCCCATTCCACGGCTTGGATCTCAGCATCAGGCCGCACCGCCGGCCAACCTGACCACGACACCGGTCGAGCGCCTGTCCGCCATTCGCATGGATCTCGACGCCATCGAAAAAGTCGCCAACGGCTAAAGTTGCCGTTACAGCGGCTGCGGGTCCTCAGGCTTCGTACACCTTTGAGAAAGCCCCGCGGAAACGTTCCATGTCCTCGGCGGTGCCAATCGTGACTCGAAGCATGTTATCGAGCGGCGGAAACGGACGACCGACCGCGACACCCACACGCAACATTCGAGCTCCGAACTCGCGCACGGGGCGCTTCACATCGATCATCACAAAGTTGGTGTGGGTCGGGATGTAACGAATCTTGCGCCCGTCCAACCATCGGCACAGCTCATCGCGAACGCGCGCATTGGCTTTACGCCGCTCCGGCACGAGCGTGGCCTTCTCCGCCAACGCCGCCATCGAAGCTCGCACGGCTGCAAACGGAATCACGTTGTCCATGAAGGGATTCATCGCGGCAATCAGATCGGCACTCGCGCAGCCGTAGCCGGAGCGCACACCCGCCATACCGTAGATCTTGGAGAACGTGCGAGCGACGACGACCTTCTTGTTCTCACGGACGTATTTGATGGCGCTGGTCGCCAACGCCGGATCGGCGAACTCCAGATACGCTTCGTCGACCACCAGCACCGTACCCGGCGGCAGATTCTTTACCAGCCAATCGATGTCGTCGCTGGTTGTGATCGAACCCGTGGGATTGTTTGGGTTGCACAGATAGATCATGCCGCCGCCGGCCTTCATCGCCGCAGCCGCCAGCTCCTTCACGGGATAGCCCCATTGCGGCGTGAGAGGCACCTCGACGACAGGTCTGCCGAGACTGCGCGAGAGAGCGACGATGATGTCGTATGTCGGCGTGGCAGTGATCATCGGCTTGGACGCCGTCGTGAACGCGCAAATCGCGGAGGCGATGACTTCGCTCGATCCCACCCCAAACATCACCTGCTCAGGCGAGACCTGCTCGCTCCTGGCGATGGCGCGGGAGAAATCGTTGAACTCGTCGAAGTGATAACGCCACGACAACGGCGCGGCCTTGATCATGGCGTCGACCGCGGAAGCTGGCGGCCCGGCCGGGTTTTCGTTCGAATCCAGCCATACGACAGAGGACTTCTCAGCCGTGCCGGCTTCCGCCGAATTTGCGAAGACAAGGCTCTCGCCGAAGTACACGCCAGCGGCGCCGAGCACGCCCAGATTCCGCATGAACGAACGACGGTTCACCATGCCCGCTCCCTGTACGAATAGTTATCGCGCCAGGGTGGACTATGGAACCGCCCGCGCCGGCAGGCAATGCGTCAAACAGCGCAGGCGCGGGTTCGAATCAGCGATATTCGCGATCGCGCGTCTTCAGCTCGATCTTGGTGCCGAAGTGATACACCACGCTGAAGCTGATCGTGCCGACTTCCTGCTCGCGATCCACGACCGAGTAGCCGAGCACCACGCCGAGCGAGTCGCCCATGAACTCGGGCTGATGCTCGATTTCGATGCCGTAAGTGTCCTGGTCGAATAGATCGCCGCCGGACAACGACACGCGCAGGTTCTCCATGGGGTACCAGCTGGCGTTGAGAACGTCCGACTCCAGCGTTGGCCCGTCTTCCAGCTCGGTCGACGTGTGCGTGACGCCGACGGTGAAATTGCCCAGGTAGGCTTCGGCCGCCACGCGATAGTTATCCGTGCCCATCTCGTCGTCGCCGGTAGTCACGAACGCCGATTGTTCGCCGCAATCCGACGTCACCAGGCCGTTGCCATAACCGGCGGAAATACGCCCCATGGTGGGCCAGCGCGCGAAGATCGTCGCCGACAGATCCCGGTTGTTGAAACGGCAGGACGGGCGAGACTCGTTCGGTGCGGTGACGTCGAGCAACACATCGCTGGTGCGTGCAGTCGTGCGCGAATATCCGCCGCCCAACTGGGCGCCGAAGATCTTGCCGATGGGCATGGTGACCAGGCCGCTCAAGCCGAATGTGCCGGCCGACGTGCTGTCCTTGGTGTCGCTGTCGCTCGCGACCAGGCCGAGCGAGAAGTTGGTCTGTTGAACCGCTTTGGGCTCGACCGGACGTCCCAGCTCGGCTGCCAGCGTCGCGCCGCTCGCCAACGACAAGGCGGCGAACAGCGGGCCATGAATATAAAGTTTGTTTCGGATCATTTTCGTAGCTCTCGCGCTCGACTTAGAGCGCCGGCGTGGGCTGAACCACGAGTTGCGTACCGCCAGCCAGGAACAACGTGCGACCGTCGGGGGAGAGAATCATTTTCGGATTGGCCCCCGGATCGCCGGCCACCGGCACCACCGCACCGAGCGCCGCATACGCAGCTTCGTCGCGATCGACAGAAACATCGAACACCAGGATGCCGCCGGCAGTGGGATCGTACGTGTACGCGCGCGAACCATCCGCTTTCAGTGCAACCGCAGCTGTCGTAGCCGGCAGCGTGCCAAGGAACGCTTCGGCGGCGTCGTACACTCGCGTGCCATTCAACACGAGCCGGGTCGCGGTTCGTGAAATCGCCGGTGCGATCGTATTCTGACGCAGCGATGTCACCGCACTGCCGATGCTGTTACTCGCTGTCGAGTATTTCGCAGCCTGCACGTCCGCCGTCAGCGACGGATCGCCCTGAATCAGATATGCGCCGCTGCCGTTCGCAGCCATCGCCGGCGTCGCGTTGTTGAATCCGCTGCCGCCCTGGACCACGGTGTTGGACAGCGAGAAATAGAAATAAACGCTGGTCGACGCGCTCGCGTCGATACCGGTGGTGATCAGCGCCACATCGTCGTTACCGACCACGATGTTCTTGAGGAACGCGTTGGCCGCGAGGTTAGGCGCTGCGACGGCCGTGCCCGCGACCAATGTCACGGGGTCGAGAGGAACGAAGGTGGTGGGCGTGATCCCATATAACGTCGTGCCCTTGGTCGACAACGCAACGTCGCGGTAGTCGGCGATCCGGCTGATTGGCGTACCCCAGGCAGTACCGTTGTATGGATAGCGAATGACGGTACCGGAGCCGGTGTTGTTCACCACCAGCACCGAGCGTCGCTCGGCGTCGTAAACAAGTCCGCGTACAAGGGTCGCCTCGACCGGATAAGGAAGCGTCGTCGCTGCATAGGTCACAGGATCGACAACCACCAGGGTCGCCGTGGTCGGAATATCGCCTTGATGATTCGAGGCGACCAACCGCACCGGATAGCTGCCGGCCGGCAGCGCCGGATGCGTGGCGCGAATTTCGGTCGTGCTTCCGCTTGGAATCGCGATGGCAGTGGCGGCCACATCGCCGAAGCGCACGCCCGTCACGTTGAAGCTGGTCAACCCGAGGCCGCGGATTACAACTTCGTCAGCTACGCCGGCGGTCTCGGCATACGGCGTTACGAGCTGCACGATGGGCGAGACTTGGTAGTTGACCGAAACTGTCGAAGTTTCGCCTGCTGCCAACTTGCTACAGGTCGCATCGGCGCAGGTGTAGCCAGTCAGGGCGACCGCTCCGACAAACGAACCGGGACCGATCGTGCCGGGCGCAGTCGCCGAAACCGTGACGGTCGCGGTTCGGCCGTTCATCGTCGAGGTGACATCAGCCACCGCCGCGCCACTATGAACGACCGCGAGATGGGCGATATCGCTGCCGAACGTCGCAGTAAACACCTGCGTCGTGGGCGTCGCCGTATCGGTCACGACGGCATTGAAGCCAATCGCATTGGTGGAGATTTCGGTCCGGGTGGACTCGTCGCCTCCGCCGCCGCCGCTACAGCCGGCCAGCAGCGCCATCGTCAATAAGCCTGCTACGCGGCGGGCAGGTAGATAGTGCACTTCCTCTCCCTACGAAATGGCGCATCGCGCGCCCCGACGAATGAACGGGGAAACGCGCGATGCTACCGGATAAACCTGAACCGGGAATGTAAGTGCACTATTCTCTCATATCGCCTGATCCTTGGTCTCCCGCAGAAATAGAGTGCCGATAATGGCGGTCATCACCGCGACGATGATCGGGTACCACAGGCCGTTGTATATATCCCCAGTAGCCGCAACGATTGCGAACGACGTGACCGGCAGGAAGCCGCCGAACCAGCCGTTACCGATGTGATACGGCAGCGACATGGAGGTGTAGCGGATGCGGGTCGGGAACAGCTCCACCAGCCAGGCCGCGATCGGTCCGTACACCATGGTCACCAGGATGACCAGGTACGAGCACAGCGCGATCACCATCGGATAGTTCACCGCCCCCATGTCGGCCTTCGCGGGATAGCCGGCAGTCGCCAGCGCCGGCTTCAGCTGGCCGATGAACGTATCGTTCGCAGCTTTGAACGCGGCCTTGTCCATGGTTGCGCCGGGGAACGAATCGATGAACACCGCGCCGTCGCCGGTGCCGATGCGCACTCGTGCCACCGAGCCCGCCGGCGCCGCCTCGTTCTCGTAGGGAATACCGGCCTTGGCCAGCGACGACTTCACCACGTCGCAAGACTTGGTGAACACTTTCTTGCCGACCGGATCGAACTGGAACGAGCAGTCGGCCGGATCGGCGAGCACCGTCACCGGAGCGGTTTGCACGGCATGTTCCAGCGCCGGGTTGGCGAAGTGCGTGAGCCCTTTGAACACCGGGAAATAAGTGAGCGCGGCGAGCACACAGCCGGCCATGACGATGGTCTTGCGACCGATCTTGTCCGAGAGCGCGCCGAACACCACGAAGAACGGTGTACCGATCAACAGCGCCGCTGCGATGATCAGATTCGCCGCCTTGGCGTCGACCTGCAATATCTTCTCAAGGAAGAACAACGCGTAGAACTGGCCGCCGTACCACACGACCGCCTGGCCCGCGGTCGCGCCGACCAGCGCCAGTATCACGATCTTCAAATTGCTCCAGTTGGCGAACGCTTCGGTCAGCGGCGCCTTGGACAACTTGCCCTCGTTCTTGATTTCCAGGAACGCCGGCGACTCCTGCAACTGCAAGCGGATGTACACCGAGATCGCCAGCAGCGCGATCGAGATCAAGAACGGAATGCGCCAGCCCCACACCTCGAACTCGGGCCCGAGCGTGACGCGACAGGCCAGGATGACCAGCAGCGAAAGAAACAAACCCAGCGTCGCCGTGGTTTGAATCCAGCTGGTATAAAAGCCTCGTCGACCTGGCGGCGCATGTTCGGCGACGTAAGTCGCAGCGCCACCGTACTCGCCGCCCAGCGCCAGACCCTGCAACAGTCGAAGCGCGATCAATATGATCGGGGCGGCAACGCCGATCGAGGCGTAACTTGGCAACATGCCGACCAGTGCGGTCGAGGCACCCATGATCACGATGGTGATCAAGAAGGTGTACTTGCGGCCGACCAGGTCGCCGAGCCGTCCGAACACCAGCGCGCCGAACGGACGCACGAAAAAGCCGGCGGCGAAGGCCAGCAGCGCGAAAATGAAACCGGTGGTTTCGTTCACGCCGGAGAAGAACTGCTTGGCGATGATCGCCGACAGCGAGCCGTACAGATAGAAGTCGTACCACTCGAACACCGTGCCGAGCGACGACGCGAAAATGACGCGGCGATGCCGACGGTCGATGCCGTCTGTGGTGCCATGCGCGATCGCGCCGGGACTACTGACCATGACGTTCTCCCCTCTTTAGAATGAATACTTGGCGACGGCTTGCAAGCGATGCATCTGGCCGCTCGCACCGCTTTCGATGCCGCGCTCGGCAAAGCGCAGCTCCAATCCCACATCGAGCTTCAGCGTCGGCGAGTAGATCGTGTTGATCGCCCACGACCAGCTGTCCTCGTTGGCCGCGAGACCTGCCGCCGCCGGGTTGTCGTACTCCGAGAGCGACAACATGAAGTTGCTGCGGATCCGATCGTTCCAAACCTGCCGCCAGGCTGCGAATGCCGCCCAACCGGAAATCGCTTCGAGCTCGCCGCCAGCCGTCAACACCGCGTCGTTGTTGAAGTTGACGCCGACGTAACGGCCGATGCCCTCGCCGCCGGTGAAGCTGAAACGCAGGTCGTTCGGACCGAAGTTGATCTTACCAGTAAGCGACAACGCGGCGCCTTCAGTCGTGTCGTCGATGGCGTTGGCACCGGTCGTCTCGTGCTTGAGCTGACGCAGCAGTCCTGCAGCTCGCAAGTAACCGCGCGAGAACTTCCAGGTGTACGCGGCAGTGAAATCCGGAATGTTGTTGTCGTCGGAGGAGATGCGCGTGCCGCCGTTGAATGGCGTGATCGTCGTTTCCGGGTTCTCGCCCGAGAACGACCAGTTGCCCATCGTGTAGCGTACGAGCGGCTGGCGCACGAAGATCGTGCCGTCGCTCGGACCGATGAAGTCGGCCGACTCGGGCAACGCGCCCGGGTCCATGAAATTGCTCCACGTCTGGCCGAACAACCATTGACGATATTGAACATACGCGTGGCGCAGTTGTACGCCGTACGTGTTGGTGAGGCGTTCGTCGCCGAGCGACGAGCCGTACAAGTCCACTTCCAGGCGCGACAACAACGTGCCGCCGCCGGCCAGGTCGGTGTCGGTGCCGAACTGAAAACGCGATTGTTTGACGTGAGAGTCGAAGTCCGCGCTTTCGCCGGCGCCGCCGACCGGAATGGTCGATGGCACATAAAAGTCCCGACCGATGCTGCTGTCGGCGATTTCGCCGTCATCGTAGTCCGACCACATCGTGTCGAGCTTGATGAAGCCGCTGTATGAAAAGCGAGTGCCAGGAACGGCGTTCGGCGTAATCGGTTTGACTTGAATCACCGGCGTATCCGCGGCCGTCGTGGCTTTCGGCGCGGGAGCCGGCGCAGGCGTAGATATTTTCTCGGTCAGCTCGCGCAGCTGACGTTCCAGTTGCTCGATGCGCGCTTCCAGTTGCTGCTGTCGGTCTTGATCGCTGGCTTCCTGCGCTCGTGCCGGCACCGCGAATGTCAGCGGCAGCCCTGCGGCGATCACGGGCACGATCAACCTTCTGGTTGGTAGTGTCATTGTTCGTCCCCCCGATAAAAGTCGGGGCGAGCATGCGCGTGCGCCTTACGCACCGGCCATTCACCTTTCGTCTAAGGAACGTCGCTCGCCATTCGACCAAAGTCGAATACTGAGGACGAGACGATCGCGGGATGCTTCCACGAACCCAAATTACGAAGATGTTTGCTGGGGGAAGATCCGCGTGAATGCGCAGACAAATACACGCGACCAAATCCGCATTCGCCGGTATTACCGCGACGGTTTAAATACGCCGGCCGATTTCGCTCTACTCACTATGGGATCTGCCGAAACCTCGCTTGCTCTTGCAGCGAGTATCCCTACGAGCGTTCGAACGTGAGCCCTTTAACGTGAGCGGCGGAACATGGCAACGGAATTGCGATCACAGTCACCCGCGTGGAGGGTCGCTCGCGCAATGAAGCGCGCCGTCCTCATCGCAGACGATCATCCTTTGTTTCGCGACGCGCTGAAGCTTGCGGTCGCGCAGGCGGTGCCGGGGGCGCAAATCATCGAAGCAGATTCGGTACATTCGCTGTTTGCCGCACTTGAGTTACATCCCGATCCCGAGTTACTGCTGTTAGATCTCAATATGCCAGGCGCGCAAGGTTTCAATGCACTGGTGCAGGCCAGAGCACATTTTCCAGCGGTGCCTATCGTTGTGATCTCCGCGCGAGAAGATCGAAACATCGTGCATCGAGCACTTGGGCATGGCGCCGCGGCCTTCGTGCCGAAGTCTGCGTCGATCGATTTGATCGTCGGCGCGCTGCGGACTGTGTTGAGCGGCGATACCTGGCTGCCTCCTTCGGCTTCGCAGGACGGCTCGGCGATGTTGGCGTTGAATGAAGGCGAAGCGGAGGCCACTTCGCGACTCGCGGCACTCACGCCGCAGCAGTTTCGAGTGCTATCGATGCTCTCTGCCGGATTGCTCAACAAGCAAATTGCAGCCGAGCTGAGTGTGTCTGAGGCTACCGTCAAAGCACATGTCAGCGCAGTGATGCAGAAACTCGGTGTCAGCAATCGCACGCAAGCGGTTTTGCTTGCGCAGAAACTCGCACTCGACCAGGTCGCACCGGACTCGACCAGTTAAATAGTTCGTTTGAGCTCTCCCGTCGACGTTGGTGAGGAGAGAGGATGAGCAGTTTCGAAATCAGGTTCTCCGGGTTGTGGACCTACGAGTCCGGCAACTCCAGCGAACGCCTGCCCCTGCCGCGCCTGTCGGATCGCGGCGATCACGTGCACGGCCGCCTGGAAATCGAAATCAACGGCCTGCGCCTGCCCTATCTCGGCTACTTCGGGCTCGACGACGTTTGTTTCAACGAATGGGTGTTTCAGCTGCACAGCGCGCTGGGCACGCTTCGCTCCGCCTCGCGCATCGGTCATACCTACGATGAAGGCGAGCAAGGCCAGCCGGCCTTTCTGTTCGAGCGCGAGGACGACTCGCTGTTCGTCTCGATCGTCGACTCCGAGCTGTCCGACGGCGTCGCCGATTCCGATTGGCAACGCGTTGCCTGCAGCTTCACGGACTTCGAGTGCAGTGTCGCCACGTTTCTTTCGGAGTTCCGCCAGCACCTGCGCACTCAGGCTCCGACGTTCGCGGCGGAGTGGTGGTCGCGGATCGTGGAGTGAGCGTTAGGACTTTTTGCTCGACTGCCGCTGGATGGGCTCCAAGTCGTATTGCCACGTGCTGTGCGCAAACTCCTTGAGCGCATATCCCGCCTTTGCCAGCTCCATTGCCTCCGGCATAACGACCCGGCTCTTGGCCTTGGCTACCGCCAACCGCGAGCGCATGTGATATGCAATTTTGCCAGAGACCTGTTGCAAGCCGGTCCAGTCAATCCCGCCATCGACTCCCCACGTCGCAGCCCGCGTTTGACTCTGATGGCCGAAGCTCGACTTCGTGATCGTCTTACCCGAGACTCCGCCGAAGTAGAGCCGCATCAGCGCCCCACCGTTGATGTTGTGACGGAAGGTATGCCCCCGGCATTTGCTCGGATCGACCGCAAACTTTTCTATCTGCAACTCGCGCATCGCAGACGGCGACCACAGCTTGAGCAGTATGGCGTTCCCCTGCCCTCGCGGATCCTCACCAAGCCGAAACACCGCCTGCACCTCCGCGACCGACCGGAACTCTCGCAACTCCTGATCGAACTCCGAGTGCGACTCGAAAACGCGCACATCCGTGGCATCGAACAGAAATTGCAGAATCGCCGCCTGATCGCTCGCGGCAGCGAAGAAGTCGACGTTCGCCGAACGTATCGTCAATCTAACACCCTAACTTGCAGCCAATAACGCAGCGTTCACTAACTCGACACACTCAATCTAAGCCGGCACGCGCGCGCCATCTTCATGCACTCGACGGGCGAGAGCGACAATGAAGGCTCGGAGGGCGGCGGGGCGGAGGGGTTTGCGGAGGACTTGGAAGCCGAGGATTTGGGCGCGCTGGGCGAGGACGGCGGTGCCGTCGGCGGTGACCAGGGCGCCGGCGCGCAGGCGGCCGGATTCGCGAGGAACAAGCTCGTCGAGAAGTGTGAGGCCGAGGGTTTCGCCGCCGAGGTGGTAGTCCGCGAGCACGAGATCGATGCGTTGGGCCTTCATCAGCTCCCGAGCTTGCGACGCCGAGGCAGTACAAAAGATTTCGATACCCCAGCGGGTGAGCAACTCGCGCATGGCATCGAGAATGTTTGGATCGTCTTCCACACACAGCACTCGCAAGCCGCGCATGCCGGAGACAGCGGGGGATGGCGATTGCGATGTGACATGCGACTGAGCCGCTCCAGTGCCACGAGGTACACGCACACTAAAGGCGCTACCGTGCCCAGGCACTGACCGTACTGTGAGGCGAGTCTGCAGAATGTGAGCAATGCGGTCGCAGATGGATAGACCAAGACCGAGGCCGCGCTCTCCCCAAGGCGACTGCTGATCCAACCGCCGGAACTCTTCGAAAATCACGGCCTGACTTTCCGCCGCGATCCCCGGCCCGGTATCGATGACTTCGAACTCGACTTCGGCACCACGCCGACGGCATCCGATAACCACCCGTCCGCTGCGCGTGTAACGCAAAGCATTGCTGATCAAGTTTTGTAACACCCGGCGCAGCATGCGCTGGTCGGTGTAGACCACCAGTTTGGTGGCGTGCACCTTGAGTTCGAGATTGCGTTGGCCGGCGACTGGAGCAAATTGTTCCTTCAGCGCTTCGAGCAATGCACCGGCCGAGAAGTTGCTACGCTCCGGATGAATGGCGCCCGAATCGAGTCGTGAAATATCCAACAAACCGTCGAGCAACTCCTCCGCCGCATGCAGCGAATTCTCCACTCGATCCGCCAGCTGCTCGATCTCTTGATTCGGAGCACTGGCCGCCTGCCCGCGTAACGCAGCGTTGAACAAGCGTGCAGCATTCAACGGCTGCAGCAAATCGTGACTCGCCGCCGCGAGGAACCGCGTCTTGCCGAGATTTGCTCGCTCCGCCGTCCGAGTCGCCTCCGCCAGCTGACGCGTCCGTTCAGCGACCCGCTGCTCCAAAGTTTCGTTGATCTCGCGCAACTCGTCTTCAGCGTGTTTGTAAGTCGTCACGTCGTTGAACGTGCTGACGAAGCCGCCATCGGGCAACGGCTGACCGCGCACTTCGATCACCCGCCCGTCGCTTCGACGTCGTTCCGAAAGATGCATCGAGCCCGCACGCATGTGCGCCAACCGCTTCTCGACATGCTGCTCCGGATCGCCAGGCCCGCACCAGCCACGTGCCGCGTTGTAACGAATCAAATCCGCAATGGGCCGCCCCGCCCGCACCAGCTCCGGCGGATATTGAAACAATTCGACGTAGCGACGATTCCACGCCACCAGCCGCATATCGGCGTCGACGACGCTGATTCCCTGCGGCATGTTTTCCATCATCGCTTCAAGCAACTCTCGGTTGAAACGCAGCTGACGCGTGGCCTCGTCGAAGAAAGTCACAACCTCGGTGAATTGCAAACCCGCGCCGCGCAGCGCGCTAGTCAACACCATGCGAGCGGAAGCCGCGCCCAGAGCACCAGCCAGTTCGAGCTCCAACTCTTGCAGTAATCCCACGTCCGCACGCTGAGACGGCGAGTACTTCCGCCCTTGATCGCGAACATACTGAGCAAACCAGGTCTCGGCCGCCGCTGGCCCGAGCAGTCGCCGAGCTAGCAACTTCAAATCCGCAACGGTCGCAGAACCCGGCAACAAACTTCGCATGTCTCCATCCACGACCGCGGGAATCTGTAGTCGCTCGCCAATCGCCGGCGGCGAGCGCAACGACACACCCACCAGCGCCGCAATGTTTGCTAACAGCGACCAGAACACACCGTGAGTCAGCGGATCGGGTCCCGCGAAACCCAACAGCGAATGCGGAGCAAAGATGTCCAATCCGAACGGCCCATGCTCCATCCACCCCGGCATCGTGCCGCTCGCGCTGGCCACCATCGGCAGCAACAGTGTGTAGATCCAAATCACAAACCCGCTGACCAATCCCGCAAGCACACCAGCGCGACTGGCACCGGACCAGTAGACGGCACTAACCACCGCCGGCGCGAACTGCGCCACAGCCGCAAACGCCAGCAATCCAATCGACGCGAGGCTGGATGCGTTGGGGACCTTGCGAAAGAACACATACGAGATCAGCAGGATGGCGAGAATCGCAGAGCGTCTTATCCACAGAATCCCGCTCGACGCCACATTGTGGCCCAGCTTCTGCGGCCGCCAGCGCCACAGAACTGGCAACACCAGATCGTTACTCACCATGGTCGCAAGCGCCACGCTCGCCACGATCACCATGCCGGTCGCCGCAGAGAAGCCACCGAGATACGCAAGCAACGACAACCAATCGTGCCCGCCCGTGAGCGGCAGCCACAAAACAAACGAGTCCGGAGCAAACGTTGCACCCGCCGCACGCGCCGCTATGGCAGCTGCAGCGATGGGAATGACAACGATGCTGATGAGCGCCAGATAAGCCGTGAACCACCAACGCGCCCGCCCGACATCGCCCACATCGGCGCATTCGACAATGCCAATCTGAAACTGCCGCGGCAAACAAAAGATCGCAGTGAGCGACAACAGCGTCTGAGTCAGGAACGACGTCGCATGATCGACGCCTGCCGGCATGAGCCTCGCCGTATCCAACAGCGGCTGCACGCCGTCCAGCTGAGTCAATGCAAACAACGCCACGCACAGCAGCGCCACGAATTTCACAACCGATTCGGCTGCGACAGCGAGCACCATGCCGGGATGATGTTCCGTCGCATCCACCGCTCGCGCGCCGAACAAACTGGCGAATAGCGCCAACATCAATGCGACCAGCAGCGTGCTGTCCTGATACCAGGCCGTGCTGCCGCCGAGTAGCGGCGATGACGCCGTGAGCACGTTGATGCTCATCGCGATCGCTTTGAGCTGCAGCGCTATGTAGGGAATGGCGGCGGTGAGCGCGATCAACGTGACCGTCACCGCAATCTCGGGCGAGCGGCCGAAACGCGCGGCCAGCAAGTCGGAAATCGACGTGGCGTTCTGCTGTTTCGCCGTGCGCACCAGGCGCTCGAAGAACGGCGACAGGAACACGAACAGCAGCATCGGACCAAGATAGATCGGCAGATAACTCAGCCCGTCGCGAACCGCGCTGCCGACTGCGCCGTAGAACGTCCAGCTGGAACAATAAACGGCGAGCGCGAGGCTGTAGATGATGGGCCGCAGGCGCGCGTGATTGGGGTACAACCGGCTGCGATCGCCCCACCACGCAATGGCGAACAGGCCACAAACGTAGGCCAGCGATACCCCCAGGAGCCCCCATCCTGAAATCATGGCCGCATAATACTGCGGTGATCAGCTATAACGTATTCCTCGATCGTGAGCGCCTGCCGACCGCGGCGGACTGGTCCCGTTTGCTACGGGAGGGCGGCTTCAATATCCAACTCGATCCGGAATTCGATCCCCGGACTCACAGCGGCTATCTGCCCTGCCCCGACGAGCGCACCGGCTTCGAATATTACCTGGAGCCGTTCGATGCCCCGACCCCGGAGATCGGCGAGGAAGGCGCCAAGGCCATCGGCACACGTAACGCCGTCGTCAGTTTGCGATTCAGCGGCCGCCCGCTGGATCGGGAAGCGGCAATCGGTGCGGCCGCGACCCTCGCTGCAATGGCCGACGGTGTACTGTTCGACAGCGAACCCGGACATTTCATCTCGGCCGCCAACGCGCTGGCGTGGGCGCGCAACGAGAAGTATCAGCCGACTGCAATCTCACGACGACGAGCGAATCGCAGGAAAGCGCGGCTCACCGCGCCGGTCATCCTGCGAGTCCTGATCATCCTCGTGTTGTGCGCGATGATCGCTTGGTTACTTTAGTGCAAAGTTATTGAGCGGAGTCGTAACAGCATAACGGCGAGGTTGCGCCTCGCCGTTAACTTATTCGGTTACGAATCGCTCGACTTATTTGCCAGCACGCGTCTTCAGCGTCGCCAGCAACGCGTCGAAAGGCTCCTTGAATTTCTTCACGCCTTCGCGTTCGAGCTGCTCGCTTATAACGTTCAGGTCGATGCCGATGCTGCTCAGGAACTGCACCGTTTCTTTCGCATCGGCAACTTCGTGTTCGATGCGCACGGCCGGATCGCCGTGATCTCGATAAGCGTCGACCGTCGCGGGCGGCAATGTGTTTACGGTGTTCGGGGCGATCAACGCCTCGACATACATCGTGTCTTTGTACGCGGGATCCTTGCTGGATGTCGACGCCCACAACAGTCGCTGCGGCCTCGCGCCCTTCGACGCGAGCGCCTGCCAACGTGGGCTGCTCGTCCATTGTTTGTAGTACTGATAAGCCAATCGGGCACTGGCGATGGCGGCACGACCGCGCCTTGCTTTCGCTTCCGGCGTCTTGAGCGCGTCGAGCTTGGCGTCGATCAGCGTGTCGATGCGGCTCAGGAAGAAGCTCGCGACCGACGCAATAGTGTCGATGGGCTTGCCAGCTTTCACACGCTGTTCCAACCCGGCGAGATAGGCTTCTACGACTGCCTTGTATCGTTCGACGCTGAACAACAACGTGACATTGAGGTTCACGCCGGCCGCGATCAGCTCGGTGATCGCCGGCAAGCCGGCTTCGGTGCCCGGTACTTTGATCATGGCGTTGGGACGATTGAACGCCTTCCACAGGCGCAAGCCTTCGGCGACCGTGCCCTGGGTGTCGTCGGCGAGGTGCGGCGATACCTCCAGGCTGACGAAGCCATCGGCGCCGTTCGTGGCCGTAAAGGTCTGGCGGAACAGATCCGCCGCGGCCTGCACGTCCTCCAGCGCCAGCGTTTCGTAGATCTCGTCGATGCTACGGCCGGCGCGAGCCAGGGTGCTGATGCCCTCGTTGTATTCGGCACCTTCGCTGATGGACTTGGCGAAGATGGCTGGGTTCGAAGTCACGCCGGCGACGGCGTCGTCGGAAATCAGCCGGGCCAGGTGACCGTCGCGCAACCAGCCACGACGAATATCGTCGAGCCAGAGGCTCTGGCCCAAGGCATGGACCCGGCGAAGGGGATTGGCGGGATTGGTTGCGGCTGCATTCATGATCGACTCCAAACTCTCTACTGTGCGAAGGGGCATTGTATATCCCCCAGGATTTCCTTTTGCGGGTCCTTCGGACCGGCAACGGTCAGGACTTCCGCGCCGATTAAGGCTGTAGCGTCAATACTGCAGTTCCTGTCGGAGCCTTGTTCTCGCGCATCTGCTGAGTATCCTTCGGCCAACACGAAGTTACGCCGGTCGCCGCGACATGTATCACTCGCTCCTCTCCGCCCGACTGTGGGTGTTGATGACGTTTCTCGCCTGCGTCACGTATGTACAGTTTCGCGGCCGTGTGCGTCACAAGTTCTCGCGCCTGGTGGCGGATCACGCCAACCTGCTCGCACCCTACAACGCGCTGATGTATTTGTTCTCGGCGGTCAAAGCCAAGCCCTATGCCGACGTGCGCGAGTTTCCGGAATTGCGCGAAGTCACCGAGCAGTGGCAAACGATTCGCGAGGAAGCGCTGAAGTTGTTTGACGAAGGCCACATCCGCGCGGCGGCGGGTTACAACGACATCGGCTTCAATACTTTCTTCCGTCGCGGCTGGAAGCGCTTTTATTTGAAGTGGTACGGCGACTTCCTGCCGTCGGCCTCGACGTTGTGCCCGAAGACCACGGAGCTGCTGGCAAAAATTCCTTCCATCAACGCGGCAATGTTTACACTTTTGCCGCCGGGCTCTCGTCTCGGCGCGCATCGAGACCCATTCGCGGGCTCGCTGCGCTATCACCTCGGCCTGATCACGCCGAACTCGCCCGATTGTTACATCGTGGTCGACGGCCAGAAGTATTTCTGGAAGGACGGCGAGGCGGTGATGTTCGATGAAACTTACATTCATCAAGCCGAGAACCGCACCGATACCACCCGCGTGATTCTTTTCTGCGACATCGAGCGGCCGTTGTCTAACCCCGTGTTGCGATGGATTAATCGCACCGTCGGTCGCGGCATGATTCGCGCGGCGGCAACACAGAACGTGCCTGGCGAGCACGTAGGCGTGCTAAATCATATATTTTCATACGTGTATCAAATTCGTGCGCTCGGCGAGCGTATAAAGCATTGGAACAAACCGATTTATTACGGACTCAAGTGGGCGCTGGTCGCGGGCCTCGGCTATGCCGTGATTGTCGGATTCTAAAACACTCGAAAATTCAGCTACGCGTGTCACGGCGTTGAGACGTCAATCCGGCTCGTTCCGCTGCCATAACGGCGTCAGAATTTCGACGCCGGACACCGACATCACACATTAACGATCGCGGCACTTCGAATCGCGAAATAAACGTGCGCGGGGTAGATGGAACTTCCGTTCCAGGCGTATCGTTGCTTGCTTATCCGGGCATGGTTTCTGCAAGCCTTCTTGGCCAAGAAGGCGTACCTGCCGGACGCCGAGTGACGGGAGCTGCCAGATGATGCGTCTCGGACTTGCGTGCTTCTCTCTTTTGTTTCCACTCATCGGCTTGAGCTGTGAAAGCGTCAATCGCGAACAGTGCAAGCAACGATTCGCTCAGTTGGTGACATATCGCACGGAGGCCATCACCACTGCCTTCGGCGATCTGGTTGGGACATTCCCTGAAGCGCTGGACGTGCGCTTCGTCGGCAGCAAGGAACTGACGGATACCGACGGCAAGGAAACCTACGATGCAGAACATCGCACGCTGGTGTTTCCAAGACGTTTACTAAGCGCGAAGCTGCCTAATCCGATGCGAGCGGCAGCTTATTACTGGCCGTTCTATGAGAACGAACAATATCGCTCGGCATTTCCGGTCGTGGAGACGATCGATCAGCTGATCTGGTCAGCGTACTTGCAGGAAGCGGCGAAGTCGCGAGGCTTGTCGTGGCCTCACAAGGATTGCAATTCCGCCGATCTCGGGCGGCGGCTGCCGTGCGAGATGCTGGTGGAAGGCATTCAAGAGCACCTGAAGGAAGTGCGCACGCCGATCTTCAACACCAATCGACTCGATTTGATCTGGCCGGAGAACTTCGCGGATTTCCGCCGGCGGTTGTGGAATAAAGGCGATCAGAACTATCTGGACGTGCAACGTTACGGGGGGATTTTGTTGATCCGCCCGCTTATAGATCAGTTCGGCGTGCCGCGGGCACTGGCTTATTTCGCGCAGACGCCTTTTCTGATTGAAGAGAACAATTTGCGGCTGTCGGCTCAGCGTTATCAGGAACGCGCGCGTAAGTCGCTCGACTGACGTTGCTTAAGAGGGTTCGCTCGTTGGGGCACGGCCTCTCTCTGGGGCCTTGCTTCCGGTACCGCGCACGGGCTTTGTCCGCGCAGACGCGCGGACCATACTCCGTCCGTCCCTGGAGCCGCTGCTCGAAAAAACATCCCTGTTTTGTTCAAGCTGCCGGAAGCAAGGCCCCAGAGAGAGGCCGTGCTTTTGGTGACGTTGCGGACGCGCGCTCGTTCGAGCGACGCGGTCGTCGAAGACTGCGGTTTATGTGAGGTCGGTGCGTGCGCGCTCGTTTACGAGCAGCGCCGCGCGCTCCGGAATGGAGCAATGATGGTGGTGGCGTTCACCACATTAGGTCGTCGGGGACGACGAAGTCCTTGTACGGATCGTCTTCCTTGGGCGCAGAACCTTCCGTGCCTTCCGCGTTCAGCTTAACAACCGCTCGCTCGTCACGTTCACGAATGCGATCCGCGACCTCCGGAAGGACGAGGTCATAATGTCCCTCGCAGCGGACGATCATCACCGCGCCACTCACCAACCGCTCGCGTAACGGCGCATCGGCGGTGATCCGCCGGACCTTACCGCGGTCGATGAAATTGAAATATTCATCGCTCTCCGGCTTGGGCAGGCGGTGCTGTTCGATCATCTGCTTGATCTGCGCCCACTTTTCTTTGCGCTCCGCGTTTTCTTGACGCTTGCGATTCAGCTCGGCATCGCGCGCCGCTTTATCTGCCTGAGCCTTGGCACGCGCTTCAGCCGCGCGCTTCTCCTGCTCTTCACGCAGGGCGCGGTTCTTGGCCGCCTGGTGTTGTTGCTGCTTTTGTTGCTGATCGGCCTGGCGTACCTGTTTCTTGGTGCCCAGGCCGGCGGCGAGTAGCTGCTCGCGCAATGACATACTCATCGAAAGGCTCCGCTAAGAACTCTGACCGCCAGGGATGGCGGCAATGCACGGCGCAATCGCCGGCCGAAGGGAGGCCATTTTACGCAAACCAGCGGCCGCCGCGAGTGCGAACCGTGTCAGCATTTCCGCCATCCAGGGCGGGCGGAGCTAGGCTGGCTGAAGCGTCGCGCTGCGGACGATCTGGATTTCTCGGCGAGGGGGCGCGCCGAACAATCGGCGATATTCGCGGCTGAATTGCGACGGGCTTTCGTACCCTACGCGATGCGCGGCGGCGGCGGCTTCGAGGCCTTCGGTCAACATCAAGCGCCGCGCCTCGTGCAGCCGCAATTGTTTCTGAAATTGCATCGGCGACATCGCCGTCACCGCTTTGAAACGATGATGTAACGAAGATTCGCTCATATGCGCAGCGGCGGCGAGATCTTCGATGCGCAGGGTTTCGGTGAAGCGCTTACGCAACAGCTCGATGGCGCGGGCGATTCGATGGGTCTGGCTATCGACGATGCATAACTCGCGCAACCGATGACCGAGCTCGCCGGTCAGGACGCGGTAGTGAATCTCGCGCATCACCAAGGGCGCGAGGATCGCGGCGTCGCGCGGCTGTTCGAGCAGGCGGGTCAAACGCAAAACGGCATCGAGCAACTGCGGGCTGGTGCGCGCCACGAACAGGCCGCGATCGGTCGAAGGCGGTACGCCGTTGCGGCCAACTTGCAACATCAATTCGCCGATCAGTCTCGCATCGAGCTCGATTCGCAGACACAAGTAGGGGGTATCGGCGGTCGCTTCGATCACGTGACCGACCGCCGGCAGGGTCACCGAAACGGTCAAATAATTCAGCGGGTCATAGACATACACTTCGTCGCCGACCATGGCGCGCTTACGCCCCTGGACCACGATGCACAGGCTCGGGTCGTACACGCCGGGCATGGGTTGCGACGGAGTATCGGCCCGGATCACGGTGAAGCCATGAATGGCGGACGGATGGATGCCTTCGGCCGGGGTCAGCCGGGTGACCAGGTCGGCCAGCTCAGCTTGCTGTTGATCGAGGTTGGGGAGTTCGGCGGACACGGGATTCGGGGCGACGGCTGCGTGCATGACTGCGGCCTCGGGGATAATCGGGCTATCTCGGCATTGGATTATCGGCCCCACCTTAGGTCTTGTCCCCAGGGGGATGGCAACGTTTGCAGGATCGGGCAACAAATTCCCAGGAATCGGCCAGCTTATGGTCAGTTAGCCCTGGCTACCGAACAGTTTCGCCTTGTCACCGTCGTTCAGCAAGCGCCACTCGCCTTCGGGAAGGTCGCCGAGGTCGAGGCCGCCGACGTGGCTGCGATGGAGCGTTTCGACGTGATTACCGAGGGCGGCGAACATTCGACGCGCCTGGTGATAGCGACCTTCAGTGAGCGTGAGGCGAGCCTGCCTCGGACCGAGCACTTCCAACGCAGCGGGCGCGAGCGGCTCACGCTCCGACTCCAGCATGAGCTTGCCACTGGCGAAAATCTTTCCCTCGTCACCGCGCAAATCGCGAGCCAGCGTCGCTTCGTAGATCTTCGGCAGCTTGGAACGTGGCGAGACGATCTTGTGTAACAACTTGCCGTCGTCGGTCATCAACAACAGGCCGGTGGTGTCGCGATCGAGGCGACCGATCGTGGCGACGATGGGATCGCGATGACGAAAGCGCGTCGGCAACAAGTCATAAACGATGCGCCCGGGATCGGTGGTCGAGCACGTGAACCCAGTCGGCTTGTTCATCATCAACAACAAACCCGGCGCCGGATCGAGTGGCTCGCCGTCGATAAGCACACGAGCGTGATCGATCTTATCGTCGGCGTACAGCACTTCGCCGTCGACATCGGTGATGCGACCTTCGCGAAAAATCGCAGTCACTTCTTTGCGGCTGCCGTAGCCGAGATTGGAGATGAGCTTCACCAGTCTCATCGGCCGCCCTTCTTTGGCGCTGACTTCCTGGATCGAACCGCCGCGATGATTTTATAACCATGCTGCTGCACGACCGTGCGCACCGAATCGAAGTTCTCGCTCAGCACTTGCTCGTAAGGCAGATGTCGATTCGCGACCAGCCACAACTGACCGCCCGGCCGCAGCGAGTCGGCGGCAAGGGCGATGAAACGTTTGCCGATGTCAGGACGATCGATGCCACGCTGCGCGTGGAACGGCGGATTGGTCACGATCACATCGTACTCATCGGGCAACCCGCCACTCACATCATGCCAGCGATAGTTCAACGTCGCGCGAGCTTCGAATTGTTTCAAATTCTCACGCGCCAGCTCCAGCGCGCGATTCTCCGCTTCGTAAACATCGAGCGTCTTGATGCCGGGGCAGCGCGTCAACAACTCCGCAGAGAGATAACCGAATCCCGCACCGAGATCGGCAGCGCGTCCGCTCAACGACGCCGGCAACTGCTCGGCGAGCAACTCCGACGCCACATCGATGCGATCCCAAGCAAAGATTCCCGGGCGGCTGACGAATCGCCCCTCTGCAATTGGACGCACGGCATCGAGCTGCTGCCAGTCAGCGATCAGCGACGCATCGAGTCGCGCGAGCGATGCCGTCCAGAACACGCGGCATTTGTTCTTGCTCATGGACTCGACGTCGCCGGTGAGCTTGGCGAGATCGCCTTCGCTCGAACGCGCGCCTTCGTCGTTGCTTTGACTGACGACGACACGACCGCCCGGCTTGATCATCGCCACTGCACGGGCCAACAACGCTCGCGCTTCATCGCGCTGACGCGGCGGCAGGATCAACACTAAATCATAGGTTTTCTGCGCGCCGGCGACGTTGACTGCAAAGCCCGCTTGCGCCAATGCATCCGCTTCGGGCTTGAATGTTTGCTCACAGACCAATCCCGGCAGCGGCTGCTGACGCAGCGACCAGCCGTCACGAGCGCGAAGAAACATCGCCGTCGCGCCGGGCGAGGGCCAGCTGATGCGGCCCTCGGTGAATGGAAGGAACAGTGTTTCGAGCGCTGGGTCGCCGCGATCAGACGGCATGTGCTTGCAACAGCTTCTCGGTTGCCGCCAGCAACACGCACACCGCGACGCCTTCGGCGGCCTGTGTGACTTCCGGCAGTTCCGGGAAGCTCGGCGCGATGCGAATGACGCGATCGTTTGGATCTTTGCCGAACGGATGCGTTGCGCCCGCTGGCGTCAGCTCCACGCCCGCTTCCTTCGCCAGCTGCACAACGCGCTTGGCGCAACCGTCGAGCACTTCCAGCGAAATAAAATAACCGCCCTTCGGCCGCGTCCAACGCGCGATGCCGGAGCTTGCGAGCTCCTTATCGAAAATATCCAGCACGCTTTCGAATTTCGGCGCGAGGATTTCGCGATGACGATCCATCAGCGCGGCAACGCCGCCATTGGTGTTGAGCAAGCGAATGTGACGCAGCTGATTCACCTTGTCGCCGCCGATCGTGCGCATGCTCATATTCTTCAGGTACCAGGCGACGTTGTCCTTGGAGCCCGTGAACAGGCCGACGCCCGCGCCCGCGAATGTGATCTTCGACGTCGAGCCGAAGATAAACGCACGATTCGGATGGCCGTGGCTCGCGCAGAGCGCATCGATGTTTGCAATCTCGACGCGCTCGGCGGTCAAGTGATGCACGACATACGCGTTATCCCAGAACAAACGAAAGTCGCGCGCCGCCGTTTTCATTTTCGCGAGACGTTCGACTGTTTGGTCCGAATACACAGTGCCGCACGGGTTGCTGTACTTCGGCACACACCACATGCCTTTGATCTGCGGATCCGACGCGACCAGCTGCTCGACCGCGTCCATGTCGGGGCCGGTGTCGAGCATTGGCACGTTGATCATCTCGATGCCAAATTGCGCGCAGATGGAAAAGTGACGGTCGTAACCGGGGACCGGGCAAATGAAAGCGACGCGCGATTCGCGCGACCACGGCTTGTCGCTGTCGACCGTGCCTTTCAGCATCGAGTAAACAACTGCGTCGTGCATCAGCGCGAGGCTGGCGTTCTCGCCGAGAATCACTCGATCAGGCGTCACGCCGAAAATCGGCGCCAGTTGCGCACGCAGCTCAGGCAAGCCTTGCAGCTCGCCGTAGTTCCGAGTGTCCACGCCGCCCGCCATGTAGTCCGCGCCCGGCAGTTTCAGCAGCTCGTTGCTGAGATCCAGCTGGCGCGAGGACGGTTTACCGCGAGTCAGGTTGAGTTTCAGTTTGCGCTCGGCGAACGCCTGGTAGCGACGGCTGGTGTCCTCGTGGCGGGTGCGCAGTTCGTCGGCGCCCAGGGCGGTAAGGGTTGGCATGGGAAATAAAGGTCCGGCAGTGGAATTCGCGGTGCGATCTTAACGATTTACGACGCAGCTTGCTGGCCTTGTATACAGGCAGGCCGGGTAAACTGCGCCTCATGACATCCATTCTGGTCGTTGGCGCCGGCGCCGTCGGCGCGCTGTTCGGTTCGGCCCTGGCCCGGCAAGGAGCCCAGGTGTCCGTGGTGTGTCGCTCGGACTTCGAGGTCGTCCAGCGCAACGGCTACGACATCTTGAGCCCGTCGCTGGGCGATCATCGATTCCAACCGCACGCGGTGTATCGGGAGGTCGCGGACTGCCCGACGCCGCCGGACTATTTGATCCTGACGGTCAAAGTGCTGGCCGGGGTGGATCGGGCGGGTCTGATTCGCCCCGCGGTGGGCCCGAACACAGTCATTGTGTTGATCGAAAACGGCGTGGACATCGAGGCTGAAATCGCTGAGGCATTTCCGCGCAACGAGATCCTCAGCGGACTGGCGATTGTCGGCGTCGGCCGCACGGCGGCCGGCAAGATCCATCATCAAACGATGGGCTCGCTGAACCTGGGTCGTTATCCGAGCGGCAATTCACCGGCGGCTGACCGGCTCGCGGCCTTGTTCGAAGGCGGCGGCATCGGTTGCAAGGTGATCGGCAACGTCGTCACCGCGCGCTGGCAGAAGGCCGTATGGAACGCGACGTTCAATCCGATTTCGATCATGGGCGGCGTGCTCGACACGGCAACGATCCTCGGCACCGAGGAGTCGCGAGCATTCATTCGTGCGGCAATGGACGAGGTCTGCGCGACTGCGGCCGCGGCAGGTCACCCGCTTCCCCCCAAGCTGATCGATCAATACATCGCCGTCACGCTGGGAATGCCCGCGTACAAAACCAGCATGGCGCTGGATTACGAGAACGGTCGGGCGATGGAAATCGAGGCGATCCTGGGCAACACCGTGCGCGCCGCGCGCAAACACGGCGCCGCTACACCCATTCTCGATACTCTGTTTTCGCTGGCGAAAATGATCGAAGCGAAGTCGAAGCGAGCGGGGACTTAAGTCCCCGCGGTTTTCTTCCGACCCTTCGGCGGCTGTCTCACCGCGTGCATCACGTTCTCGGCGACTCGCTGCATCCAGCCGCCGGAATACAGCATCATTTTCAGGGTGTGCAACAACACTTGACCGGGACCTTCCACCGCCAGGCGGCAGTCCTCTTCGATCTTGCAGTTTTGCATTTCGAACAGGCCGTTGCCTTCGATGACCAGGTTCGAGTCCTTGAAGTGGCATTCCACGAACGACTTGCCGTCGAGCACCACTCGCTGTCCGTCAAAGGTTTTACCGCGTACCGTCTTCATGATGTAAATCGCAGTTCAGGCCCGGAAGAGAGAGGCGTCTTTCTACACGAATGCAGCGGCTCTTGCACGACCCAACGCGGTAGGTAAAGCTGCCGGCCGCATGCGCTTATGTAGATTCGATACCGACAGACTCGGCGTACTCCGCGGCGACCGGATCGTCGATGTGACCTCCGCCCTCGACTCCATTCCCGCGGTCCGCTGGCCGCTCGATCCAGGCGATTTGCTGATCTCCAACTTCGACCGCCTGCGCGGCATGATCGACCATCTCGCGGACGAAGGCGTCTCGCGTCACCTCGCCGACTGCGCCCTCAAAAGCCCGGTCGCCAATCCGAGCAAGATCATCGGCGCGCCGAAAAACTATTCCGAGCCCGGCAACATCGAGGATGTGGTGAACCTGCTGGAACGCGACGGCTTGTTCATCAAAGCCACCACGGCGGTGGGCGGCCCGTCCGATGGCATCGAGCTCGCGATGCGCGGTCGCGAAGTCATTCACGAAGTCGAGCTCGCGGCCGTCATCGGCTCCTGGTGTCGCAACGTCACACGCGAGCAAGCGCTCGATCACGTCGTCGGTTACACGGTGGCGCTGGATATGACCGTGCGGGGTTCCGAAGATCGGGGCTTACGCAAATCTCCCGACGGTTATTCCGTGCTCGGACCGTGGCTGGTCACGCGCGACGAGATCGCCGATCCGGGCTCGTTGGGTTTGTGGTTGCAGGTGAACCGAGAGTCTCGCCAGCGGGGCAATACCCGCAATCTGGTGAACGATCTGCCGAGGCTGATCGAATATGCCTCGTCGTTCTGCACGCTGTATCCGGGGGACATCATTCTGACCGGTACGCCGACCGGCATTGGCCCGGTGGTGTCGGGCGACGTCATCGATGCCGGCATCGCGGGCATCGGCTCGATGCGCGTGGAAGTGCGCTGATAGAAGGAGCTGGCCGGCAGAAGTGGGGCCGCCTGTTACGGCGGCCCCGCGGAAAAGTAACCGCTAGTTATTATTTATTTCTTTTTGCGCGGCGACTTGGCCGCTTTCTTCGGTCCCCCCGAGCGCGTCTTCACCTTCTTGCTACCTTTCTTCGCAGACTTTTTCGCGCCGGCGCTCTTTGAGGCCGGAGCTTTTTTCTGCTTATTCGATTTCTTTTGGGCCTTCTTACCCGCCTTTTTCGCGGGCTTCTTGCTGGACTTTTTCGCGGGCGGCGACTTCTTGGCCGGAGCCTTTTTGGCAGGGGCCTTCTTCGCCGGCGCTTTCTTGGCCGGAGCTTCCTTCACGGGAGCTTCTTCCGCGGGTGCCTCGGCCGGAGGTGCTTCCTTCGCAGGAGCTTCCGGAGCCGGCGCTTTCTTGCGCGGCGCCTTCTTGGCCGGAGCTTCCTTGGCGGGTGCCTCTACCGGCGGCGCGTCCTCGGCGACCGGCGCATCCTGATCCTCGACCACCGGCGCCGGCGTTTCCGCCGCAGCCGCTTTCACTTTCTTCTGCTTCTTCGGCGCTTCGGCTTTGCGAGCGTGGGCCGCGAACATCGCGCCCTGCGGATCGACGACCTGCACCACCCAATCGCCACCAGGAACTTCCATCGGACCGTTGATCACCTGACCTCCAGCGGACTTCACTTTGCGCGCGGTTTGATGCACGTCTTTGACGTGCACATAGCCCACCCACGCGTTCGGCGCGCCCTGCGTTGATTTGAACATGCCGCCCATCTGGCGACCGTTGAGACCCCAAATCATGTATGTGCCGTGTTCGCCCATGTCGTGTTCATCCATTTTTTGCCAACCAAACAACGACGAGTAGAAGTCGAACGCGGCTTGGTGGTCGCCGGTCATCAACTCGTGCCATGAGTGCTCGCCGGCTTGCGGCGGTGTGATGGTGCCGTAGTCCTCGGCGGATTCATACACACCGAAGGCGACGCCGGCCGGATCTGCCAGCACCGCGTAGCGGCTGCCGCTGGCCAGGCTGTCGATGTCTTTCACCACCGAGCCGCCCTTGTCCCGCGCCTGCTTCACGGTCTTTTCGATATCGCCGGTGCCGATGTACGGAAGCCAGTAAGGGGCGCTACCCGGATGCGGGGCATGCACGGACGTTGCACCGATGGGGCCGCGCCGGGCGGCAAACATTAAGTAAGAGGGATCTTCTTCCCAGGGCTGGGTCTTCCAGCCGATCGCCTTCTCGTAGAAAGCGTGAGCGGCGCTCGCGTCCGGCGTCTTCAGCTCGTGCCAGACGAAATGCCCGCGAACACTCTGATCTGCCATCGCGATCTCCCTCGATGAGAATTCTTGGTTGGATCAAGTGAGGCTCGTTGATTGCGGCTGAGCATACTCCGCTCGCTGCTACAAGAGTAGTCAACGCTCACCAAACATTCTCACATTCGGTGCGGATGATATGCGCAACGCCTGGCTACTTGCCAAAAGTCGACGATGAGGTACAACCACACGCCGGCTTTTTCACACTTAATAAAGCATGACCACCACTGCATGGATCGGCCGCCGCACGTTCCTGGGGCTCGCGGGCGCGCTGGCAATCGTCACGTCGTTACCGGTGCCGGCGAATGCCGCGCCGTTGCAGATCTGGTTCGTTCGGCACGGCGAGAGCGAGATCAATCTGCCGGGTCCGAAACCGGCACCCGACGACGGCGTGAGTTATCCGTTAACTCGCAAAGGCATGGAACAAGCCCGCGCGCTGGTCGCTTCGCTGCACGGCGTAGCCGTCACCAAGATCTATACGAGTACTCGGCTGCGCGCCATTCAGACTGCCGATGCGCTGGCCTTCGATCATGGACAGGCGTTGACGCTCGCACCCGAGGCGGTGGAGATCGACTTCGGCCCTCCTCCCGTCTCTGCGGAGCAAGGCCGGGCCGTTTACCTGGACCTGGTGAACAAATGGTTCGTCGGGAAGGACCTGGATGCGCGTGCCGCGGGGGGCGAGAGCCTCGCCGAAGTGCAGCGCCGGTTTTTGCCATTTGCGCGGGAGGTGATGAATCGGCACGCCCTGGACTCCGGCGTGGTCGTGATCGTGGCGCATGGCGCTACGCTCGGTTATTTGGTACCTATGCTCGCCACCAATGTTCCAGCGGATTTCGCCTTGCGTCATCCGCTGCCGAACACGGGGATTATCAAGACCGAGCTGCGCGACAGCCGGCTGTTCTGTACCGAGTGGGCGGGGCTCGCGCAATTCAGTGAGTAAGGACATCCACAATTCAACGAATAAGGACATCCCATGATGCGGAAAGTGTTCTGGTTCCTGGTGGCACTGATCGGGGCATACGCCGTGGGCGGCGTCGCCCTGCATCGTGGCGAGACCATCAACGCGATGTGGATCGTGATCGCGGCCGCGTGCATCTACAGCCTGGGCTATCGTTTTTACAGCGCCTGGATCGCCGCCAAAGTACTCACGGTCGATAGCACACGCGCAACGCCGGCCGTCCGGCTGAACAACGGCCGCGACTTTGTTCCCACGCATCGCTGGATCGTGTTCGGCCATCACTTCGCCGCCATCGCCGGCCCCGGGCCGCTGATCGGCCCCACGCTCGCCGCGCAGTTCGGCTACTTGCCCGGCACCATCTGGATCCTGGTCGGCGGCGTGCTCGGCGGCTGCGTTCAGGATATGACCATCCTGTTCCTGTCCACGCGCCGCAATGGCCGCAGCTTGGGCCAGATCGCGCGCGACGAGCTCGGCCCCGTCGGCGGATTTGCCGCCATCCTCGGCACGCTGACCATCATGATCATCCTGATCGCGGTGCTCGGCCTGGTCGTCGTCAACGCGATGAAGCACAGCCCGTGGGCGACCTCGACGGTGTTCGCGACCATTCCAATCGCCGTGCTCATCGGCCTGTACCTGCGCAATATCCGGCCGGGGCGAGTGCTCGAAGGCTCGCTGATCGGCCTCGCTCTGCTGCTGTTCGCGGTGGTCGGCGGCGGCTGGATCGATTCGCACCCGACGCTGCGCGCAATGTTCGATTTCGACGGCCGCCCGCTCGCGGGGTTCGTCATTGCTTATGGTTTTATCGCCGCGGTGCTGCCGGTGTGGCTGCTGCTCGCGCCGCGCGATTACCTGTCGACGTTCCTGAAGCTCGGCACCGTGATGCTGCTCGCGATTGCGGTCGTGATCATGCGGCCGGAGATTCACATGCCCGCGGTCACGCAGTTCATCGACGGCACCGGCCCGATCTTCGGCGGCGCGCTGTTCCCGTTCGTATTCATCACCATCGCCTGCGGCGCGATCTCGGGCTTCCACGCGCTCGTGTCGAGCGGCACCACGCCGAAGCTGATCGGTAACGAAGCCGATGTGCGGATGATCGGCTACGGCAGCATGATGCTGGAGTCGGGGGTGGCGGTGATGGCGATGATCGCCGCGACGCTGCTCCAGCCCGGGGTGTACTTCGCGATCAACAGCGGACCGGGCGTCGTCGGCGCGACGGCGGAAGCGGCGGTGGCCACGATTTCGAGCTGGGGCTTTCCGGTCACCGTGGAACAGATGCAGTTCCTCGCCAAGGAAATGGGCGAGACCACCTTGTTCGCCCGCACCGGCGGCGCACCGTCGCTCGCGGTCGGCATGGCGAGCATCTTCTCCAGCGCCTTCGGCCAGAGCATGCTGGCGATCTGGTATCACTTCGCGATCATGTTCGAAGCGGTGTTCATCCTGACCACGCTGGATGCGGGCACCCGCGTCGGCCGCTTCATGCTGCAGGATGCGCTGAGCCATGTATGGAAGCCGATGGGCGAGACGTCCTGGTACCCCTCGGTGCTGCTCGCCAGCGGGTTGATCGTCGCGGGCTGGGGTTATTTTCTATACATCGGCGTGGTCGATCCGAACGGCGGCATCAATATCCTCTGGCCGCTGTTCGGCATCGCCAATCAGCTGCTCGCGGGTATCGCGCTGTGCGTGGCGACCGGGATCCTGATCAAACAAGGGAAATTGCGATATTGCTGGGTCACCGCCGGTCCTTTGGCGTGGCTCGCCATCGTTACTACTGCAGCGTCGTGGGAAAAGCTGGTGTCGGACGATCCGCGCATTGGATTCCTCGCGGCGGCCAATCAGATGGCGTCCAAGCTGGCGGCTGGGCTTTTGAAGCCGGAGCAGGCGGCGGTGGCGCCGCAGCTCATCTTCAATCAGCGGTTGGATGCGGTACTGGCGGTGTTGCTGACGCTGATTCTCTGGGTCGTCATCTTCGACATGGTGCGGGTCAGTTTGAGAGTGGTCCAAGGCAAGCCTGTGCTCCCCACTTCGGAAGCACCTTACGTAAAGGCCAGCCCGGAGGCGGCATGACGCTACGGACGTTTCTTAACGCTGCGTGGAGCGTTGTCCGGTCGCTATCGACGGATGATGCTTACGATAGATATCTCGCTCACCACGCGCGCGCCCATCCGGGCGCGCGCCCTCTGGGTCGCCGTGCGTTTTATATCAAGCAGCAGCAGGAGAAGTGGACTGGGGTTTCTCGGTGCTGCTGAGTGCCACGAAGAGTGGCTGTCACAAACCACATATTTAAAGCGGGCTCAAACAACAAACCCTTGCTTCACCACCGGCAACCTCCGCAATCTCTTCTTGGTCGCCGCAAAGATCGCATTACACACAGCGGGGGCCACGAGCGCAGTGGCAGGCTCGCCCATGCCGCCGGGCTTCTCCGCGCTGTCGAGCAAATGAATCTCGATGACCGGCGCCTCGTTCATTCTCAGCAACCGATAAGTATCGAAGTTCTGCTCCTGCACCTTGCCACCCACCAGGTTGATCTCACCGAACAGCGCCGCCGTTAAACCAAACACGATGCTGCCTTCAGCCTGGGCCTGCACAATCCCCGGGTTCACCATCTGTCCGCAGTCGATCGCACACACGATGCGGTGGACTTTGAGCTTGTCGCCATCGAGGGAAATCTCGGCGACTTGTGCCAGGTAAGAGTCATAACCAGACATCACAGCCACACCCTGAAAGCGACCGGCCGGCGGGCGGCCCCAATTGGCTTTGCGAGCCGCGACATCGAGCACGGCACGCCAGCGAGGTTGCTTGCTCAGCAGTAAGCGACGGTAGTCGACTGGATCGAGTTGCACCTCGGCCGCGAGCTCGTCCATGAAACTTTCGATGGTGAAACAGTTGAGCGCGTGACTCACCGAGCGCCAGTAGCCGAGCTCGATGCCGATCTCGTGCTGCAAGTAATCGATGTGCAGATTCGGCACGTCGTACGGAAAGTTGTGAGCCGCCTCGACCGCGAACGGATCGATCGCTCCGTTCGCCACCGCCGCCGGTGCCCACCGCGACGTGACCGACGGTGCGACCAAATGAATCTTCACCGTGTCCAGCTTGTTACTGGCATCGAACGCAGCCGTCATCGCGTTGCGCGCGGGCGGGCGATATTTGTCGTGCGACGTATCGTCCTCTCGCGTCCACAGCAACTTCACCGGCTTGTTGACCGCCTTCGCGCATTCAACCGCGGCCGGAATGAAGTCTGTGTCCAACCGGCGCCCGAAGCCGCCGCCAAGAAACGTCGTATGTATGAACACCTTCTCCGGCGGCAAGCCAGCCGCCTGCGCGGCTGTCATCTGCGCGAGCTGTTGCACTTGGGTCGGTACATATAAATGACAGCCGTCCTGGCGAAACTCGACGGTACAGTTCTGCGGCTCCAACGTCGCGTGTGCGAGCATCGGCAACTCGTAGGTCGCCTCGACACGTCGACTCGACGCACGCAAGCCCGCGTCGGCATCGCCTTCCTTGCGTACTTCTAAACCTTTACCGCTGGAGGCGGACTTCAAACCGGCATACACCCCTGCGTTGTTCAGCTTCGCGTTCGGCCCGGGATTCCATTCAATCTGTAAGGCATCGCGCGCCGTCTTCGCCTGCCACCACGAGTCCGCGACCACAGCGACGCCGGTCGATGTTTGCAACACCTCGCGGACACCAGGCATAGCCTTCGCTTGATCGGCCTTGAAGCTCTTCACCGTACCGCCCAACTCCGGCGGCTGCGCGAGCGCGGCGTACAACATGTTCGGCAATCGCATATCGATGCCGAACTTGGCGCTGCCGTCGACCTTGGACGGCGTGTCCTTCCGCGGCAGAACTTTGCCGACGTATTGGAACTGGTCTCGACTCTTGGGCTGAATGTTCTCCGGCATCGGCAGTGCTGCCGCGGCTTCGGCGAGGTCGCCGAACGATTTGCGACGGCTCGTGAACACGACATACCCGTTGGCCACGGAGCACGACTGCGGAGGTGCGCTCCACTCTTTCGCCGCGGCAGCAATCAAACGAGTGCGTGCTTCCGCGCCGGCCATCCGCAGCTTGTCCCACCCTTCACGCACGCTCGTGCTGCCACCCGTCACTTGCGCGCCGATCAACTTGTTCACGTACTCCGCGCCCGGTGGCGCGAACTCGACGTTGACCGTTTCCGGCGCGACGCCCAACTCTTCGGCGATCAGCGTCGGCAGCGCCGTGTACACGCCCTGCCCCATTTCCGACTTGTCGCAGAACATGGTGATCGAACCATCGGTGCCGATCTGCAGCCACGAATTCGCCTTGATCAACTTCGGCGGGCCGGCGTTGCGGGCGGCCTCGTCGGGTTTACTGCAGCCAGGCAAGTAACAAGCGATGACCAATCCGCCGGTCATCGCCGCCGTGGATTTGATGAAGACGCGTCGGGATGTAGTGGACATGTCAGACGCCCTCCCCGCTCGACCCACCCGCCGCCAACGCCGCCGCGCGATGAATCGCCTTGCGGATGCGCGGGTAAGTGCCGCAGCGGCAGATGTTGCCGCTCATCGCTTGATCGATATCCGCGTCGGACGGTTTAGGGTTTTGCTTCAGCAGCGCCACGGCCGCCATGATCTGGCCGGACTGGCAGTACCCGCACTGGGGCACATCGATTTCGATCCACGCCTTCTGCACGGGATGACTGCGATCCGGCGACAGCCCCTCGATCGTTGTGATCGATTTACCGGCGACATCGGACACCGGCGTAATACAAGCGCGCGTCGGCGCGCCATCGACATGAACGGTGCAGGCCCCACACAGTGACATGCCACAACCGAACTTGGTGCCGGTGAGCCCGAGGGTGTCTCGTAACACCCAGAGCAGCGGCGTTTCCCCCGCGACCTCCATTTCCTGCGACTGACCATTGACCGTGAGCTTGATCATGTGAGCAATCCCTCAGCGGCTTGGAGTTGTATCGACGACTATAGACTGGTGGGCGCGAATTCTCACTTTGCATCCTTTGCGTCGCAAAAGCCGCAACTGAACCGCAAGGCTGAACGAACTGCGCTCACACGGAAAGGCTGTCGGCAGGAGGCGACGCTTCGTGTCGGAGTGTTTGACACGTTTTCGTTGCCTGTGTAATTAACCGCAGCCGCGCGAGGTAAAAGTCGCGCCTTTTGCCGAGCCCATCGAAACGGCCTGGGCCGTTTCGATCAGAGAAACACCACGTCGCTTAATTCGTTCAGGAGAGCCGCCATGGCTTTGTGGAAAGATCAGTACGGCAGGGAACAGAACACACCCGATCCGGCGCCGGAGAAGCCCGCGGCCAGTGTTGCGAACATCGAACCTGCCCGCGCCCCCGCGCCTCGCGCCGCTGCCGCCGCCCCCGCTCCGACCTACGCCGGCGAAGCCAAAGAATCCGTGCTCGCGGCCGGCATCACCATCGAAGGCAAGATCGAAGGCGCCGGCAACATCCGCGTCGCCGGTAACTTCAAGGGCGACATTCATGTTCAGGGCAACCTGACCATCGAGCAGGGCGCCAAGATCACCGGCAGTGTCCGCGCCAACACCGTCGTCGTCAGCGGCGAGCTGGAAGGCAACATCGACGCCGCCACTCGCGTCGAGCTGCTGCAGACGGGCGTGCTGAACGGCGACCTGAAGGCCGGCTCCCTCACCGTTGCTGCTGGCTCTCGCATGCGCGGCCGCGCAGAATTCGGTTGGGAAAGCACCAAGTAAGGAACGCCGCTTAAATGAGCACGGGACGCGTGGCCCTCACGGGCAAAACGCGCATCTGCCCGCACTGTAAGTCCACGATTCTCGAAAGCGCGAGCGTCTGCCCGGCTTGCCAGCATCACCTGCGCTTCGACCCCAAGGCCATCGCCGAACGGCAAATGCAGCCGTCGTTTTCGGCCCTGCGGGTCGAAGGCGCCTTCCGCCACCCGGCGGAAGGCGATGCCTGGGAATACTCGATCGTGGTTTCGGTGCGGAACGATCGCGGCGAGGAAATAGCGCGCAGAGTCGTCGGCGTGGGTGCGCTCAACGCCAACGAAGGCCGCTCCGTCACGCTCTCGGTCGACGTGTTCAAGCCGGTCGAGAAATAGCACACTGGGCCTATGCCCCGTTTGTATCTGGTCAGACACGCCAAACCCGCGGCTTCGTGGGGCGAAGATCCCGATCCTGGCTTGGACGCCACCGGCATCGCGCAGGCTCGCGCGACGGCAGAGGAACTGGCGGGATCTTTGTCTTGCTTGCCGCTCTACACCAGTCCAATGCGCCGCTGTCGGGAGACAGCGGAGCCCCTGGCACAACTGTGGTTCTGCGGCGTCGACCTCATGCCGGCGGTGGCTGAAATTCCTTCGCCACAGCTCGACCTCGCCGCCCGACACGACTGGTTGATCGCCTCGATGCGCGGCACCTGGCAACAACTCCACGCCAATGCCCCGCCTGGATCGATCGACTATCTCGCCTGGCGAAAACAACTGGTCGATGCGCTGCTGGCGGTCGAGCGCGACTGCGTGATCTGCACTCACTTCATCGCGTTGAACGTTGCAGTCGGGGCAGCCCAACGCCGCGACGAGGTGGTGTGCTTTCTCCCCGATTACGCGTCGATCACGGTGCTCGACGTCGACAAGCGCCGCCTGCGCGTCGTCGATCTGGGCAAACAGGCCGAAACGCTGGTGCTGGCGCGCAAGTAGCGGTCGAGCAAAAGACTAGTGACTCATAACGCCGAATAAAGCGGCCGATGCGCAGCGACCGTTTTATAACCGGCTCCTATAATCCGCTCCCGTCAACCAAGCCATCCGGCCAGGGGAGATCGTTATGAGTGTGTCGCTGTACGAAGCCTCGGTTCCCACGTTCCTGCTCACGCTGAGCAACCTGCAGAAGCTTCTGGAGAAGGCCGTCGCGCACGCGGAGGCCCGCAAGTTCGATCCCAACGTATTCGCGTCGATGCGCCTGTATCCGGACATGCTGCCGCTGGCGCGTCAGGTGCAGATTGCGAGCGACGCCGCTAAAGGCGCGGCCGCGCGTTTGACCGGCACCGAGCCGCCGAAATTCGAAGACAACGAGACGACGCTGGCTGAGCTGATCGCGCGCGTCGCGAAGACGATCGATTATTTGCAGAGCTTCAAGCCCGAGCAGTTCGCCGGTGCCGAGGAGCGCACGATCACGATCAAGACCCCGCGCAATACGTTCAACTTCACCGGCCTGAATTTCCTGCGCCACTGGGCGCTGCCGAACCTGTTCTTCCACGCCACCACCACGTACGCGTTGTTGCGTCATGGCGGGGTGGAAATCGGCAAGGCCGATTTCCTGGGTCAGGTTCCGCAGGTTTAAGTTTGTGTTGGGTGAGGGCCTAACGGCCCTCACCCAGTTTGCAGTTACTGGCCGACGCTATAGATCGTCACTGTCCCGCTGATCTCATTCGCCACCACCAGCAGCGGTGCGTGCGTCGGACTGTCCTTCACATCGATGAACAACACGCCTTCGGGGCCGAGATCGCCAGCGGCCGGCGCCGTCGCCGGATCGGCGCTGAAGTTACGATTGTTGGTGTAATCGACGAACAGCGGCGCGTACGGATCGGTGATGTCGTAAGTGATCACCCCGCCCATGCGCTCCAAACCGACGAACACGTAGCGGCGCTCGCCGACCGTGCCGACGGCCAACCCTTCCGGCTCCGGACCTTTGTTATCCGAGCGGCTATCGAAGCTGCGATCGTCGTTGCTCGCGTTGAAGAACAGCGGATCCTTGGCCGCGACGATGTGTTCGAACTCGCTGCCGCTGTCGTAAAGCTGCGCACCGTCGGTGCTCCAGATCGAGAATGAGCGGCCGCCCAATGTGAACAGCGCTTCGTAATCGCCATCGCCGCCTGCATCGCCCAACGTGCGAGTCACATTGAGACGACCGAGGTTCTCGTTCCGTTTCAGCGTCGTGGCGTTCGGGAACAAGGTCGGATCGAGCGTCAGCGAGCCGATACGCGCCTCTTCGGAGAAGCCCGGCCAATCGCGCGCGTCGCCTTCGTTCGCGGTGATCAGGAACGTCTGCTTGCCGTACTTGAACGAGGCAATCGCATCCGGCTCATACATGCCGTACACCGGCCAGCTGTGAATGTTGATAGCGGTGTCGCGATCGGACGCGTCGAGGCCGGGCACTTTGATCAGTCCCAACGTCACAATCTCGGGCACATAGCCCGGCGCGAGCGTGAAGCGACCGGTCGCGTTGTCGATGACGATGCCGGCAACGCCGAAATCGTTGTCGTTGATCAACGCGAGCTGACCCGATTCGAGCAGCGTCAGACCTTCGACCTTCTCCACCGACGCGTAACCCGCTTGCGCGAGGTCGACGTGCAGCGTCTTGGTCACGGGATTGACACCAGCCGCCGTCAACTCGGCGACTGTCATTTGATCGACGCTCTTCATCACGCCGCCGACGTCGAGCCAGCCGAGCGCGGAAACATCCGTCGCGCCATCGAGCTTGAACGCATATACCTTCTTGGTGATGGTCTCGACCGGATCTTCAGGCAGCGCATCGTCGTCGCGCTCGACCACCAGGAACCCGCCGCCCGGCACTGCGACCGCATCGCCGATCTTGTCGGCGCGTGTGTCGTCCGCACTCGCGGACGCCGGGTTATCCATCACATACAGGAACTGGCGAGTCGCGCGAGTCTGCAGATCGAGCTCGACCACGCGAGTGTTCTTCATCGCATTCAATGCGCTGTTGCTGATCGTCGCCGGATTGCGGATCGGGCTCTGCACGAACGCGTAGAGCTTGCCGTTCTGAATCGCGACCGCTTCGATGCCGCGATTCTGGCGACGCTGCGCGATCACCGCAGGCAACGCTTCGATACCGAACTCGCCAGCGCTGCCGGCGGGCGGCACAGGCTTGCCAGCGGCGGCGTGAGTTCCAATCGGAACGAGACGCTCGATCAACTTACCGTTCGGATCGAAGTGATACAGCGCCGGACGATATTCGTCCGCCATCCAAAACGAACCGTCGTCCGCGATCGCGATACCCTCCAGGTCCGCACCGATCGGATCGACAGCAAGCGGCTGGCCGAACAAGTCGACGCCGACTTCGTCGTTGTAAGGTTGGTTCGCATCGCTGGACAGCGCGGTGTTCGGCAGGCCGGTCAACGGCTTGCCGTTCGGCTGTTGCAAATAAATCTGCTGAGTGAGCGTGAACTCGCCCGACGCGGGATCGAGCGTGAAGCGCACCAGTCGCGGTGTGAAGTCCGGCAACAGGAACGGACGATTGATGCCGGTGGGTTCGCCGTTCGGGCCGCGATCGGTGTGAGTGATGAACTTGAGCTTGCCGTCGCCGGTCGTGCCTTCGAACGCGAGACCCGAGAAGCCGCCGAGAAACATTTTCTGGCCGGCGGCGGTGGCGCCGATGGACGGTAGCCCGGTCCATTCGTAGGTCGCGGCGGCAAACGGCTTCTCGCTGTAATCCTTGTAGCCCAGCGGCATCAGGTTGGTGATGGCCGCGGTCTTGATGTCGATCTCAGCAATCGCGTTGTTCTCTTGCAAAGTCACATACGCGGTGCTGGAGTCGGGCGAAACGGTGATGTACTCGGGCTCGAAATCCTGTGCAGCGCTCGCGCCGGGACCGTAGATGCGAATGCCCTTCTCGCGCAACGCCGCTTCCTGGCCGTTGAACTTCGTGAACGCAACGGTGCGCACGTCGGCGTTGCTGAGCTTCTGCCAGCCTTTGGCTTCCCATGGCACGGGAACGATGCTGACCGAGCCTTCCGGATCGACGTGCCCGGCACCGTAGCCGCTCGGCTCGCCTTCGTTCGCGCTGAGCACGAAGTAGGTGTCCGGAGTGAATGTGATCATGTCGGGCAGCGCGCCGACCGTCACGGCTTTGATCAGCTCGCCGTTGCTTGTATAGAACGCGATATGACCCGAATTCGTTTTCGGCACGCTCTCGACCGCAACGGCGACGATACCGCGACCGACAGCAACGCTGTTCGGCGAGCCGAGCGCGGATGTATCGATCGTCGAGACCAGCGTCGGCGTCGACGGGTTGCTCACGTCAAGAATGTCGACAGTCGCGGTCGCCGCGTTGACTAGAAACAAACGCTTGCTGGCAGCATCGTAAGCAACGATCTCCGCCGAGCCAGCGGTACCCGCATCGTAGGTCGCGATGGGCTGCAGCTTCAGGCCGGGAATCGACTTTGAATCTTTCTCCGCGGCGTGAACCGCTGGCATGCAATTGAGCAATGCGAGGGCGACGGTCGCCGCGCAGGTTCGTGAGGCTGTGGACATTTCAAGAACTCCGGATCGCTGACGCTGTTGTTTCGCCCGCGCCTCGATCATGAGGCACGCAATCCGTGCCGGGGCTCATGCCCGGCTATTGTTGAACCGCCGTATTACGTTTTCATTACATCCGGCGCTGCGATCAATCGATCGGCATGCGTGCCGCGTAGTAGTCGACAACCGTGCGCGCCGCCATCGGATCGATGTTGCACATGGCGATGAGCACGTAGCCGAGCTCGGGGAAGATCAACAGCTCGGTGTTCATCCCCGGCGCACCGCCGCCATGACCGAAGTTGCGGGTCGCGCCCGAGCCGTGCAAACCAAAACCGTAGCCGTAACCTCCAGCGTGATCTTGCGGACTGGTCGCGAGCGTCAGCATTTTTTTCGAAATCAACTTGCCCGACTGCAACGCTCGCACGAATCGCAACATGTCGCTCGCGGTGGAGTAACCGCCGCCCGCCGACGTGCCGCGATAAGGCAATGTGTTCGTGTTCGGGACCCACTTGCCGTTCTCCTTCATGTATCCCGCCGAACGGCGCGGCACGTTTTCGTTCTCAGGCAAGGCACCGGTGGAACGCATGCCCGCAGGCTCGAAAATCCTGGTGCGAACGTAGTCGTCGTACGACTGGCCCGTCACCTTTTCGATCAGCGCGCCGAGCAGCACGAAGCCATAGTTCGAATATCGATCCTGACTGCCAGGCTCGAACTCCGGCGGCCGTGCGCCATAAAGCTTCAGATAATCGGAGTGCTCTTTGAGAGAGAGCCGGTTCGCATCGAACTGCGGTCCGAAGATGTCGCCGGTGCCGCCGGAATGCGTGAGCAAATGATGAACCGTGACTTTGCTTGCCACATCCTTGTTCGGGTAGTCCGGCATGTGTTTACCGATGGGCTCGTTGAGCGCCAGCTTGCCGGCCTCGACCAGCTGCAGCACCGCGATCGAAGTGAACATCTTGTTTTGCGAGCCGAGCCGGAATTGAGTTTCGACGGTATTGTCGGCTCCCGTCTCGCGATTCGATTTACCCCAGGCACGTTGTAATAGAACTTGATCGCCTCTCGCGATCAACACAACGCCGGAGAAACGATCCTCCTTCGTGCGCTGATCGACCCAAGCGCTGAATGCACGCAGCGCTTCTTTCTTGGGCAGTCGAGCAGGCGCCAGATCGGGCGGCAACTCGGTGCGCTTGACGTATATCTTCTCTATGCGCGGCGGACTATCACCGGTCGCGACCAGCTCGGCCTGAATCGGCTGCAGCGTCTCCTTTTCCTGCAGCAGGACCAAGATCTTCAAGGGCTCGCTTTGCTCGACCCGAAGCAAAGTCATCCCGCCAGAGATTTCGACGTGCCGCTGGACACGGTCGGACACCCCATTGTCCCAGCCGAGGTCGACATAAAACCGTTTCAACTGGTTGAGATCGCCGGAGTTGAAGGCGACCAGGTACTCCGCGAAGATTTTTCCGGCGGGTGTATCCGGCAGCGGCACGTCCGCCGTTGCCACGCCGACGACCAGCAACAGCAGCGAGAGCAGATATTTCATCCGAACGTTCCTTGTGTTATCGGGTCTCGTCCATCTTATCGACCGCCGAGCGACCCAGAAACATCAGGCGTTCGTCGAGTGCATCGACGATCCTGATGCAAGCTGCCGCGATTTGGTCGCTGCGTTCCATTGCCTCGGCTGAAGTTAATGCGTCGTGAAAGATTTCGCGACTGCCCGACACATCGCCCGCTCTCGCGCGAGCGGCGGCGAGTGCGGCGTAGGCAGCAGGCAACAATTCACGGTCATTGATTTTTCGCACAGCCGAGCGAGCGGCATCGAGTGTTTCGAGCGAAGGCGGTTGCCCGCCTCGAAACGTTTGCATGCTGATCACGCCGAACTGCGCGGCAGCGTCGACCAGCGGATCGGAGAATTCATTCGCGGCCGCCGTCGCGCTCGCAGTCGTTGTCCCTGGATCCAGCGACACGACATCGCGCACCAGCAGCGCTCGCATCACTCGATCACTAATGTTCTTAGCGGTGCCGAGTGCCTCGCGCGCATCGCCGGCGCGTACTTGACTGCGTGCGATGTAATCCAGCTGGCCATCTCGATCCGGTCCTGCCGGAAGTTGTTCCGCTTCATATCGCAAACTGCGCAATGTTTCGCGTGCGACGTTGACGTCGCCAGCTACTACTTGCCATCGCGCAAGTTGCGCGGCCGGCGCCAACTTGAGCGTCGGCGGCTTCACATTCGCTTGCTTGAGCCCGGCCATGGCGGCGGCTAACAATTCCCGAGCGCCAGCGGCATCGTCGCGCTCGACACGTTGCAAGCCGATGCGGCCTTGAACCAACGCGCGTGCCACAGGCTCGTTAATGAGCTGCAGTGTCTTGAGCGCGCCCGCGAAATCACCGGTCTCCGCCTGCGCTAATGAGATGCGCCCGTAGACTTCGTTGCGGCCCGCACGACGAACGCGCGCGGCGATTTGGAGCGCCCCCGGAAGATCGTCATTCTCCATGCGGGCGGCGGCGACATCACCGAACGCCACAGCCGAATATTGTTTGTCTTCGATACTCGGAAGCATGGCCCTCGCCGCTTCCACATCGCCATTCAAACAATGAGCGCTGACGATCTGTCGCAAGATGTCCCCGCGCGAGACGGGATCACCCATGCGCAGAGCCAATGTTTGTGCGGCCGGAAGGTTGCCGAGCTTCACATGCACGGTGGCAATCGCCGCGTACGCTGCACCTTGTGGACGAGCGGCATTGATGGACTCTGCTGTTTGTTTGGCGCCGGCCAGATCTTCGGCGGCGATTTGCGCCACGACGATGTCGTTCAACACCCAGCCGCGAAACTCGTCGGCTTGAATTCGCGAGGCAACCGAGAGCGCCTGACGAATGATTTTCTCGGCGGCGACAGGACCTGCCACTGTGGCCTGTGCGCGAGCGATGGATGCGAGGACTTCAGCTTGACGATACGGATCTTCGACTTCGGCTGCCGCACTCTGCGCACGCGCCAGCGCGAGCGATCGCCATTGCGCCGGATCGGAAATCTGGTTGTCGTAGGATTCGGCGGCGAATGCCGGACGCGCGCTCAATACAATCGCGGCGACAAAGATCCCTGTCGCGACGACGGACCGCTTCGCCTTGCATGGCAACCGCACCCCGGTGACCTCCCCACGCCCTGTCGGCTTGCTCCCCATTGCCAAGCCAACGCCAGGGTCGAGTGCCTAGGTAACCCGAGTGCCGGGCGCTTTGCAATCTCTGGTGCGATTTATGGTTCGATTTTATGAGCCGATCAACGCCGCGACCTCTGCCTGAACGCGCTGCATTTGCACACGCGTCGTCATTCCGGAGAGCATTTTGACGAACTGCGGATGCTGGGCGCCGCTCGCTATGTACTGCCAGCGATAAGCACGCAACATAACTTCGCGAATCTGCTGCTGCTCGGCCGGCGAGAAGCTGCGTTCGCAGAGCCGCATGAAATAACCTGAATCGGCCGACGACTGCGTGCGGATCAACTCGTCCAGGGTACGCAGCAACGCGATGAAATCATCGACGGCGATGTCACGTTCGCTCGCGCTCAAGCTGCGGTCCTCGCGAGCCCATTCGATCTCGTCCATCACCGCGTGCTGGCATTCCTCCAGCCAATGAAAACGAAACACGTCGCGATAGAGATCGGACAGTTCCTCGTCGCGCTCCATGCTCTCGCGGTAATGCACCTGCGTGAACAGCTCGATGTGACAAGTCAGCGCCAGCACCGCCCAAGTCGATTTACTCAAGACCACGCGTGCGACTTCGGTCGCGTCGGCGATCAGCGCATAGCCGCCGGGCATGCGCGCAGAGATCGCGTGCTCGATGCGACGAAACAGTTCCTGATGTTTCAGCTCCTCGTCGCTGAAACGCACCAGTCCTTCGAGCGCCACCTGGTCGCCGAGGCCGTGCTTGCTGGCCAGCTCCAAGGTCTTGGCGGCGATGAAACGTTCGAGCAAGCCGAACAGGCACGCGTAACTGCGTCCCTGCACATGGCTCATGGATCGCTTTTCGGCGGCGGTCAGGAACGCCAGGTCGTTCACCCGGGTAAGGCCGTCGGGTAGGAACTTACGGCGGAAGTCGAAGGTCCGGCCGCGAAACACGTCGGCGTCGATGTCCCAACGCACCCTTTTGGACGCCTTGATACAGCGCGCATAGCGGGCCCGATCGGAATTTTCCTGAAAAAGCTTTTCGGCGGCGGGGGACACCACCATCGCGGCTGCGGCGCTCATACGTTTGACTCGCTGACGTTTTCTCAAAGTAACGTCATTGTCGAGCGGAAGCCGACACAGGCGCATGAGGCGGCCGCCTCAATTCGGGACCGGGACAAATGTCCCGATGTAGACGCGGTCTAGTCTGAAACTCGGGCTCGGGCATCCTGCCACGACCCTCGTGCGAACCGGCAAAAGGCGCGACTTTTGCCTCTCGCTCGCCGCCTGCGGCGGGGCACATCCCGGTGCCTTGTGCCTAAGAGACGCCTCGGTCGCGGGCGGCGACGATCGCCTTGGAGCGCGAGTCCACGCCCAGCTTTTCGAAGATGTTGGTGAGATGGTTACGCACCGTCTTTTCGCTGATGAACAAGCGACGGGCGATTTCGTTGTTCGCCGAGCCCTGCGCCACCAGCCGCAGGATCGCGTTCTCTCGCGCCGTCAGCTCGGTCAGATCCACGGGCGCCGCAGGTTCGGCGATGCTCTCGCCCGCGGCCGGCGCGAGCCCCATGAAGTCGTTGAAGATTTCGCAAAACCGTCCCCACGACGGCTCGTTCTCGGTGAGGATGTGATTGCGGCTTTCCAAACTCACGAAGCGCGCGTTGGGAATCTCAGCGGCGAGCAAACGGCCTTGTTCGAATGGAATGCGTGCGTCGCCCCGAGCGTGCATCACTAAGGTCGGCACTTTCACTTGAGGCAACAGCGGACGCACGTTGATCTGCCCGAACGCTTCGATGATGCGTGCCGCGATTTCCGGCTGCGTCGTGGTCCGCATCAGGTCCGAGAACCAACGCACTTGCTCGTTGGTTGCGTCCGGAATGAACAACGAAGCAAACAACAGCCGGAACGCGGGATTTTCCTGGCCCCAGCCCTGCCGGATCAGCTCTACCAATGCTTCTCCGTGTCGGCGTGCTTCGTCGCCGCGCTGCGCCCAGCCTTCGGAATAACAGCCATACAACACCAGCTGCGTTACGCGTTCGGGATGACGCACGGCGTATTCGATGCACGCGGCTCCGCCCTGCGAAATACCGAGCAGCGGGAATTGCTCCAGATCGGACGCCTCGACGATGGCTTCGAGATCCGCGACTTGCGCTTCGTGCGACAGGTCGGCGACATCCCAATCGGAAAGGCCACAGCCGCGCGGATCGAAGCGAATCAACCGACGATCGGCGGACAGAAACCGAAACCAATGCCGCCACACCGGGCTCTGCCAGTCGAATTCCAGGTGCGACAGCCAGTTCGCCGACTTCACCAGCGGTGCACCGCTGCCGGACGTGGCTACGGCGAGGCGCACTCCGTCGGCGGATTTGATGAACCGAATGGTTTGTTGCATGAGAGCCGCATAACCTACACCGCCCTCAGGGCCATCGCCACCGGCAAACGGGCAGCTCGAATCGCTGGAAACAAACCGCCCAGCAAGCCGATCACACATGCCCAGACGACGCCGAGAATCATCAGCTGCGGACTCACACTCAGCGCGAACACCAGCTGACCCATGCCGCCGGCGGATGTGCTGGCCGTGTTGCCGTTGAAGAACAGCCACGCGATCAACGCACCAATGACGCCGCCGATCAGTGCTAACACCAGCGCTTCGGCAAGTACCGACATCACCATCGCTGTCGAGCCGAATCCCAGCGCACGTAACGTTGCAATTTCCTGCAGACGCGCACTCACCGCGGAGTACATCGTGTTCAACGCCGCGAAGATCGCGCCCACTGCCATGATTCCACCGACGACATACGCGATCACGGAAATGATCGTGCTCATGGTTTTAGACTGCTGCCGGTAGTAGTCGCGCTCGCGAATCACATCGACCGCCAGCGTCGGGTTCGACAGTAACGAGTCCTTGAACGTTTGAAACGCCGACGTCGAATCGAGCAGCACGGTGACGCTTTGGTATGCGCCGCGTTTGTCCACCGAGTTCAACGTTTCGATATCGGTGAGGATCGTCGACTCGTGCGTGTCGCCGTTCGTTTCAAAAACACCAACGACCGTCCAATTCGCGTTGCGCGCGTGAATCACATCGCCGATGTTCAAACCTTTGAACTGCGCTCGTGCTTGCTTGCCGACGATCACTTCCGTCACGGCCGGCTTGAACATGCGGCCTTCGACGATGCGCAGTTCCGGGCGCACCTCGTTTACTTTCGGGCCGACTCCGCGCTGAACCACATTGATTTCGCTGTTGTCCTTCTTGGTGCGCAGACTCAGGATGCGCATGCCTTCGGCGGAAAGAATCGGCTCGCCCTGCGCGTTGTGTTTGATGCCGGCGGCATCTTCAACCGCACGGGCCGAGTTGCGATCCAACGCGCTGGATGTTTCCGCGATGGAACCGTTCCGGAGCACGATGGCTCGGTCGTCACGGCCCGCATTCTCCATGGTACGGATGAGCCCGGTGGACATCGCGAGCACGGACACCAGCACCGCGACCACACCTGCGATACCGATGACAATGACCGCCGATGTACTCGCCCGCTGCGGCAAGCTGCGAAAGTTCATCGCGATCACAGCGCCGATCTGACGGAACAGTTTCATCCGTGTGCTCTCTTTCAGCGCCCGGCCAGGGCGTCAACGATATTCAGCTGTCGCGCACGCCACGCGGGCGGGAAGCCGCTGATGAACGCGAGCAACACTGCGATGCCCAGGCCCATCAGCCCCACGATCATCGGCATCGAGAAATTGCCGAACAGCTTTTGCAACGCTGGCGATTCGAAGACCAGCGCCGCCAGGCCGATGCCAATCAGCGCCGCGAACAGGCACAGCAACAGCGCTTCCACGAGAATCAGCGTGAGCACCTTCGCATCCGAGTAGCCGAGCGTCTTCAGCACTGCCAGTTCCGACGTGCGCTCGCGCACCGATTGCATCATCGTGTTCGCGGTCAGGAACAACAGCGTGAACAACACGGCGCCGACAATCGCGTTGGCGATGAAGTTGATGTCGCCAAGTTGTTTCAATTGCGACTGCGCCAACGCCGATTCCGTCTGCGTACGCGTCTCGACGGCGGAGTTCGCGAACATATCGTCGATCTCGTGCGAGATTCGGTCGGCCTGCTTCGGGTCCTGCACGGAGACGATGTAGTAATGAACGTCACCCTTACCGAAGGACCGGGCTTCGTCGAAGTAGCTGTAGTTCAAATAGAACGTCGGAAAGCCCGCGCCATAGGCCGACGCGTCGAATGTGCCGACGACATCGAATTGCCAGGTATTGCTGCCACTCTTGTTGGTCCAGATCGAGGTGCCAATGGGAATTCGGTCACCCACCTTCCAACCGTGTTTGGCCGCCAACTCTTGGCCAATCAGCACGCCGGTCCGCGTTTTCGCCATCGCCTCGATATACTCGGGCTTGATCTTGATTTCCTTGTAGACCTTGAACAGCTCGGTCGCATCGGTCGCGAAGGCCGGGATTGGCGTCTTCGCCTCGCGGAAATAGCCGCCGAAGTAAGCCCACATCGAAACTGCACGCACGCCGGGTACGGCGCGAATTCGGCTCAGGTAAGAGATCGGCATGCCGTCGGTCATGCTGGTGCGTGCCGAGACATACAAACGATCGACGTCGAGATTGGTCAGCGCAGTGCCAAAGCCCTGGTTGATTCCTTGTAACAAGCCGAACAACAGGAACGCGATCACGACGGAGATCATCGTGAACACGGTGCGCGTTTTCTTGCGCCACAGTCCGGCCCAGACCAACCTGAAATATTTCATGCCGCGCGCCTCGCGTCGTTGGTCAGCTTGCCCTTGTCGAGATGCAACTCGCGCGACGCGTACTCGGCGGCCTTGGGATCGTGCGTCACCATGATGATGGTTTTGTTCTGGCTGCGATTGAGGGCCTGCAGCAGGTTCATGATCTCTTCTGCATTCTGGCGATCCAGATCGCCGGTCGGCTCGTCGCACACCAACAGCGTCGGATCGGAGACGATCGCACGAGCGATGGCGACGCGTTGTTGCTGACCGCCGGAGAGCTCGTTCGGCTTGTGTTTGGCGCGATCTGCCAGGCCAACGAGTTGCAACGCTGTCTGCACGCGCTCGCGACGCTGCGCTTTGGAAAGGTTCGTGAGCAGCAACGGCACTTCGACGTTGGCTTCTGCCGTCAACACTGGCAGCAAGTTATAGAACTGAAAAATGAACCCGATGTGCCGCGCGCGCCAGTCGGCGAGGCTGCCTCTGGATAGCTGATCGATCCGATCACCTGCGACCGCCACTTCTCCGCTCGTCGGCTGATCGAGTCCGGCGACGAGATTCAGCAATGTGGTTTTGCCGGAGCCCGACGGGCCCATCAAGGCGAGGAACTCACCCGCTTCAATGGCGAGGTCGACGCCATGAAGCACCTCGACCTTCTGTTTGCCGCGAACATAGCTCTTTGTGACATTGCGCAGGGTGACGAGTGCAGTCATGACGCGTGCGGTCCGTGGCTTGTGGGGCGGGCGGCAGTGTAGCGAGGAGTGGCGGGTGGAGTCAGGTGTTTGTCGGCGAACTGCGGGATATCGCCGGCCGCTTTTGCTATTTAAGCGCCTTCCCCGGAGTCGGAGGTGTCGGTGGCTCGCGGAGGCCGGTGCGGGGCGTGCGCTTCCGGCACCGCGCACGGGGCCGGGGAGAGATATCCCAGCAACCTCGGCGGCGCGAGCCACCAAGGCCGACGTCTCTTAAATGCCGATCAAGCCGCGGCCGCCTGCGCCACCTGAATCTTCTGCTCCCGAATCGGCAAATTAATTACCGCCGCCAACAAAGCCAACGCCATATCCGCATACCAAATCCATTGATAGCTATTGGTCTTCGCCAGCACCACACCACCCAGCCATGCCCCGAGGAACCCACCGACCTGATGCGACACCAGCGTAAGCCCAAACAAAGTCGCCAAATACCGCGTCCCAAACAACTTACCCACCAACCCTGCAGTGGGAGGCACAGTCGCAAGCCAAGTCATCCCAAGCGCCGCAGCGAAGATATAAATATTGAACGCCGTCTTCGGCATCACGATATAAATCGCAATGATCGCCGCCCGGCTGCCGTACACCAGCGCCAGCAGATATTTCATGCGGAATTTCTGGCCCAACCAGCCAATGCCCAAACTACCGAACACGTTAAACAACCCAATCAACCCGAGAGAAGTCGCCGCCACCTCCGGCGTCAAACCACACAGCTGCAAATCACTCGGGAAATGCGTCACCAGAAACGCAATGTGAAACCCGCAGGTAAAGAACCCCGCATGTAGATACAGATAACTCGGATTCTTCATCGCCTCGCGCAACTGCTCACTCATGCTGATATGAGTAGCAGCGACGGCGCTTGCCGCCTTCGTCACAGCACCTGAAGTCGCCTTGAGCAGCGGCAGCACCAAAGGAATCGTCAGCAACGCCGCAACGGCGCTAGCAAACATTGCTGTCGCCCACCCCGCCGCGCCGATGATGAGTTGAATCAATGGCGGAAACACCGCCTGACCGAGCGAACCGCCAGCGTTGATGAAGCCCGCTGCCATCGACCGCTTCTCCGGCGGCAAGTGCTGAGACGCGATACCAATCAGAATCGAGAAGCTGCCAGCGCCGGCACCAGCTGCAGCGATCACGCCCATGGTGAACAACAATCCCGAGCTGCTCGTCATGAACGGTGTGAGCACCGAGCCAAGGGCCAGTAACAGCGCGCCGACGATGATGACTCTCACAGCGCCGAACTTATCCGCGATCGCGCCGAACACCGGCTGCGCGGCGCCGAAAACGAATTGGCCGACGGCCAAGGCAAAGCTGAAAGCGACGATGGAGACGCCGGTGCTTTGTGTGATCGGCAGCAGATACAACCCGGATGTCTGCCGTACACCCATGGTGAGCATCAGGATCGCGGCCGCGGCGACGATGAGTCCCAGGGCCGAGGCGCGTGCAGTGGTGGTACTCATGGCGAGCGAGTATTGCGCGTTCCCTGCCGATGTCACAGGTACAGTTGCGTGAGAATCAGTCACCACTCTCGTGACAAAGTCCGCTCAATCCGAGCCGGCGCAGGACTTTCGGCTAAACTCCGCGCCCTTTCAGCCCCACGCTATAGGGAAACTTATCGATCATGAAGATCTCTTCAACCGTCATCCTGCGAATCGTGGTTGCTGCCATGTTCATCATTCATGGCATCGCTCGCATTCGGTACGGGATGGTCACGCCGTTCGGTCCGTTCCTCGAATCGAAAGGACTGCCGTTCGGCCTCGCCTGGGCCTGGGCGGTGACCTTGATCGAAATCGTCGGCGGTTCGTTGCTCGCAATCGGCCTGTTCACGGCGCCGCTCGCCGGTTACTTCATCTTGCAGACGGCGCTGGGCATCTGGTGGGTGCATTGGAAGGCCGGCTGGTTCGTGGTCGGCCCCGGCCGCAATGGCATGGAATACAGCGTGCTGTTGATCGCGTGTTTGATCGCGATCCTGTCGGGCAAGAAGTGAACTGAGCTTCACTCGGTGGCGGCGACCACACGCTTGGCCTGGCTGCGCAGCTTACGGCGCAAGGTGGTGGGGCTGACGATGTCGGCCTCGAACACCAGGTCGAACATGATTCGTAACGCCGACTCTTCGCGTTCGAAATCCAACGTCACCGGCTTGCGGCCTTTGAACTGATCGCCGAGCGGCTCCAGCCGCCGGCGAAACCAACCGCCGAAGCTTTCGAGCAGCTGCTGCCGGCCCTTGGCCGAGATCATCAGCTCGACCGGAAAACTGGTCGGCGGATTCTGTTCGAACTTCTCGCACCAGTGCGTCCAGAATTTGTTCAGATCGAAGTCGGCATCGCGGGTGAAATGCGTCTGCGTGGTTTGCAACGACAGCATGCGCTGGATCCTGAACACCCGAGTCTCGCGCTTCACGCGACCGATCAGATACCAAGTGTCGACTTTCACGACCAGCGCATACGGCTCGACCAGATATTCCTTCTCTTCGCCGTTACTGCGCCGATAGTTGATCTGGATGCACTCGTCCTTCCAGATCGACGTGCGCAAGGTGTCGAGATAGGGCGAAGCATGTTGCGAGCGAAACCACGGCTTGGTATCGAACAACAAACGACCGCGAGCATGCTGAGCTCGCAATTGATGCATCGTCGGTACTGCCGCCGAAAGCTTGTCCAACGCTGTGCGCGTCGGCCCGGCGAGATCGCGCACACCGATGGATGCGGGGCTCGCGATCAGTGCGAGCGCTTCGGCTTCGCCGGATGAAAGACCGGTGAGATCGGATTGATAGCCTTCGACCAGGCGAATGCCACCGCCGCGTCCCTGCTCTGTGTAGACCGGCACGCCCATGGTGGAGAGCGCGTCGATGTCACGGAAGATCGTGCGAACGGAAACGTCCAGGCGCTGAGCGAGTTCGCCGGCGGTGAGGGCTTGGGCTCGTTGCAGGGCCATCAGGATGGCGATGAGTCGTTCGGCGCGCATGTCGGGATTACAACTTCAAACGTTGCCATAGTATGGCAAGGAAGAAGAATAAAGACCCGACACCCCAAAACCCTCTCCCTGATGGGAGAGGGGGCTAGGATTTTGAACGTGATCTCAGCGAATCAGCGCACGCCCATGAACGCGGACACGTAATCCGCCTGGCTGCGCTTGATCGCTTCGTGCGCTTCGTCGCGGCCGTACACGTGCGTGATCTCGACCTTGTGATCGGGCGAGCCGGGGGCGTGTTTGTAGGTCAGGAAGTAATGGCGGACGCGTTCGATGACCGACTTCGGACATTGCGAGATGTCGGTGATGTGGCCATAGAGCGCGTCGTCGCGCATGACGGCGATGATCTTATCGTCCGCTTCGTTCTCGTCGATCATGCGCAGGCCCCCGATGGGAATGGCCTGCACCAGCAGGTCGCCGTGGCCGATCGATTTCTCGGTCAGCACGCAGATGTCCATCGGGTCGCCGTCGCCCTTGATGTCGGTCTTGCCGGTGCGCTCTTCGCAAAATGCAGCCACGCGCTCGGCGCACAGCGTCCGGGGCAGAAACCCATAAAGCGAGGGGCAGACGTTGGAGAAGCGTTGCGGCCGGTCGATCTTCAGCAGGCCGGTGGCCTTGTCGATCTCGTACTTGACCGTGTCGGTGGGCACGATCTCGATATAGGCCGTGACGGTAGCCGGCGCGCCGGCGCCTAGTTCGACGCCGTGCCAGGGATGAGCGCGGAAAGCAGAAGGAAACATATTCGGCATGGAATAGCTGTGGATGGGGACTGGAGCTGTGGGAGAGGACGGCAGACAATTGCCGCTCCGGCAGTTTACCTGAAGCAAGGACGGCTGCGGCCGGCTCCCCCATCCGAAGTCACCCTTGGACCCCATGACCGACTTGCAGCGCTATATCCGCAATGTGGCGGATTTTCCCAGCCCCGGCATCCTGTTTCGCGACATTGCCCCGCTTTTGCGCGATCACTTCGCCGAGACCATCGAGGCCATGAGCGGCCTGCTGACCGCCGAGCAATGGCGCCAGATCGACGCCGTGGCGGGCATCGAATCGCGGGGCTTCATCCTGGGCTCCGCCCTGGCCCTCCGGCACGGCAAGGGATTCGTCCCCATCCGTAAGCAAGGCAAGCTGCCCCCGCCAGTGGTCAGTGCCCCGTACCAACTTGAGTACGGCGCGGGCGTGCTGGAAATGCAGCAAGGTAGCGGACGATTGCTATTGGTCGATGACGTGCTGGCGACCGGCGGGACGCTCCGGGCCGCGGCTGATCTATCCGCGGTCGCGGGCTATAGCGTCGAGGCCCTGGCGGTGTTGATCGACCTGAAATTAGTGCCGGACTTCCGTTGGGAACGCCGGCCGGCGCTGGCGGTCATTCGGTACTGACAATTCTTTGTTGGCGGCCCCGGCCGGTGCCGCCAAGCTATGGGCTCGATGCCTGAACGGAGTCTAGGGATCAATATGCAGCTCAAACTGAGAGTGATGGCCGCAGCTTGGATGGCTACAGCGCTGACGAGCACGGCATTCGCGGCCGAACCCGGCCAGAAGATCGACAACTTCCGCCTTGCCGATCAACGCGGCGAGCAACACGCGCTCTATGACCTCGCGAGCAAGAAGGCTGTTGTGATCATGGTGCAGGGAAACGGCTGCCCCATCGTGCGCCAGGCTCTGCCCGCCCTGGCCGAAGTGCGCGCCAAGTATCGCGAGCAAGGGGTCGAGTTCCTGTTGTTGAACTCCAATTTGCAAGACAAGCGCGAGCTGGTCGCGAAGGAAGCCGACGAGTTCAAGATCGACTTCCCGATTCTGGTCGACGAGAAACAGCAGGTCGGCGAGTCGCTCGGTGTCGTTCGTACCTCTGAAGTGTTCGTGATCGAGCCCAAGAGTTGGAAGCTCGCGTATCGCGGCCCGATGGACGACCGGCTCTCGTACGAGCGCCAGCGCCCGGCGAAGAATCATTACTTGACCGACGCGCTCGACGCGCTGGTCGCCGGTCAGCCGGTGAAAACACCGAAGGCCGATGGCGTCGGTTGTTTGGTCAATTTTCCGGAGCGTCAGCGCAAGACCTGATCGCCTCGCAACTCTTACACACTCGGGTGGTTCGGGCGGCCTAGTGCCGCCCTTTTTATTACGAGGGATCGGGCATCCTGCCACGACCCTCGTGCGAGCAACGAAAGGCGCGACTTTCGTTAGCTCGCTCGCCGCCTGCGGCGGCGGGGTACATCCATGTACCTCTCATATAAAAAATACGTAACTGTTGCAACGCAAGCGCACCTGATCGCGGATCACGATCTTCGTCGGCGGCAAGTTTCGTTATAGTGCGCGCTGTCGACGTACTACACCTATAAGGATCCGTGATGAGAAAAGTGCTGCTGGCGCTGCTGTTGGTGCTGGGCCCGCTGTCCGCGTTCGCGGCCACGATGTATATCTCCGACGAACTGACTGTTCCCCTGCGCCGCGGCCCTTCGAACGGGCACAAGATCATCAACGCCGCATTGCCTAGCGGTCTGGCGCTCGAAGTATTGGGCGAAGACACCGCCGCCGGTTTCACTCAAGTGCGCACGCCGAACGGCACCGAAGGTTGGATTCAGACTCAGTACCTGGTCAATCAACCGATCGCGAAAGACCGCCTGGCCGCCGCCACCAAACGAATCGAAACATTGGAAACGCAGCTGAAGTCGACGCGCGATAATTATCAGGACGTGCGCGGCGCGCGCACCGAGATCGAAGGCAAGGCCAGCGAGCTGACGAAGGAAAATCAGCGCCTGCAAACCGAGCTGGCGGAGATTCGCAAAGTGTCCGCGACCGCGATCACGCAGTTCGAGGAAAATAAACAACTGAAAACCGACAACGCCTCGCTGCAGAGTCAGGTCACGCAGCTGACCGATCAGGTACGGAGCCTTGAGCGCAACGCGGTGCTGCGTTGGTTTCTCGCCGGCGGTGGATTGGTAGTCCTTGGCCTCGTTATCGGCGCTTGGATCAAGTCTCGGCCGAAACGTAGTAGCTGGGCGTGACGCGCCAGTGGTAAGAAGAGAAGCCTGTGAACGATCGAGGGACTAGCTTGAGAGATCGTTTTACCGCGGCCTGCAGGAGGACACCGATGGCTTTGGTACAACGGGCCAACTCACAAGCGTTGTTTACCTCGATCGCTCACAGGCAGGCTCGCAGACAGATATGAGACCAGCACGATCACATCAAACCCGGAGCGAACTCGCAGTTCGACTGAGCTGCTTGCTGTTATAGATCAGCTGTCTCGGCAAATTGAACCCCCGCATCTTTGCAAAAAATTCTCAGTAAAGCTCGCTATTTAACATGTGAGATTCGCTACTAAGAAGTAACGGCACGCTACCGGGCCAGTAATTCCGTGCTCCCATCGATTCGCGCGCGAAACATCTGTCCGCGCTGAACGTAAAGCGCTTCCATCACCGGTGCACCGGTTTCCTTTTCGCGATGCGGATACACCTGGATTGCAATCACGCGTCCGTCATACAGAGGAGTGACAGCAGGCACCGTCGTATGACCGACCAGCACGGCGCGCACCTTGAACGTAGCGAGTATTAAATCGATGTCGCCGCTCTCGGCTCGCGTGAATCCGCCGCTGCCTGCTTCGCGTTCAAAATAGCCGCGATACCAGAGCGGACCCGCCGGCCCCATCACCAGCTGCGCCAACTCGCTCGGCGCCTGCTGCTCGCGTAGTGAATCGCGTACGACTTTATTTATTTCCGCGAGGGTGAGCTTCCGATCGACGAGCTCGCGCGAGATCCCGCCGTGAAGGCACAAGTAAGGCCCTAAGCGAAACACACCTGCTTTGGCTCGCAGCCAGCGACCTAGCAGCGACTGCTCGCCCCACAGCTCGGTGTAACGAGCAGCCTGCAGTACCGAGGCGACCTGTCTGTATTTGGGATTGAGATAACGTTCGTCGCCGGTTAGCACCATGACCTCGTGATTCCCCAATGCCATGTGCACGCCGCCGCCGGCACGCGCAGCCTCGCCTTCCAGCTTGTAGATCAGCCATAGCAACTCGGTTTGATTCGGGCCGCGATCGAACACGTCGCCGAGAATCGCGAGCCGCCCCTTGCCGAACGACCAGCGCAATTGCTCGTCGATGACGCGCTGGCGTTGCAACAGTTGCACGGCGATTTCGAATTCGCCGTGTGTGTCCGCCATCACGAATAAAGGAACGCGAGCGCTCACATCGATTTCGTCCGGCGCCGTGCTCGGCTCGCCGCGTAATTTGACCTCGAACGCAGGCAAGTTGCCGACTGCAGGCACGGTGACGGAACCGCCGATCTTGACCGCTTCGTCCCGCACGCGCGGAGCATCGGTTGTGCCTTCGATCCATCTCGCAACCCATGCATCGCCGCCGGATCGCGCGACATAGGGACCATCTCGCAGCTCGTCCGCGCGTGTCACGCCATTACAAATCACCACCAGTGCGGGCAGGAGGTACGAGCTGAGCTTCATCCGTGAGCGAGTCTTATAAGAGGACGACATGGCCCAGCATGATAGTCGATTGCCGGGAGGGCGCCTTGGAAGGCGACATCATCGTGCTCAAGTTCGGCGACTCGGTGCTGACCGGCGCGAGCGACGTCCCTGCCGCGGCGGTCCACGAGATCTATCGTTGGTATCGCGCCGGCTGGCGAGTCGTTGCACTGGCCGGGCCCAGCAGCGAACGGCCCATCGCGTCCTTGCTCGGTGCCGAGTTGGAGCGCGCGGGCATTCCTGCACGTGTCATTGAAGCGAGCCAAGTCTCGCTGCCAGCGCCCGCGGATTACGTCGAACAACTACAAACATTGCTGGAGTACACGCCGGTGCTCGTCGTCGCCAATCTCGGCGACGGCTCCGATCGATCGGCGGTGTATCTCGCCAACGTCTTGCGTGCGGGTCGTTGTCGTTTGTTGAAGGACAGAACCGGCGTTTGCGAGTCCGATCCCGAGAACATGAGCTCGCCCGCGTCGTCGATGGAGCTGCAGAAATTCTCGGCGCTGGGTTACGCCGACGCAGTAGATCGCGCATCGGCGCAGCCGATGAAAAGAGCGCCGACGACCGTGCTGATCCTCGGCTCGGACGAGCTCGCTGTGAGTATTTATAAGAGCGTCGCGGCGATGCCCGAGCACTTCCGGGTGATCGGCATGTATGCCCCCGACAGCAGTGCACGCATCTCGATAGTGCCGACCGGAGTGCCGATGTTTGAATCGCCGGAGACCGCGATGGGTCTGCGAGCCGACGCGGTGGTCGATACTTTGAGCGGTATGGAGCCGGCGCACTCTTTGGATAGTCACTTTCTCGAACACGGCGCGAGCGTCGTGTCCGCCAATCTTGCACTCGTTGCAGATGTCGGGCGCAAGCTCAACACACTCGCTGCTCGCTGTGGCACTTATCTAAGATATAACGCGGCCATCGGCGGCAGCGCGCCGATGTTGGAAGCGCTACGTCGCGAGACTCACGTAGACGGGATCCGTTCCATCGCAGCGGTGTTCGGCGGCGAAGCCAGCCGCATTCTCGATCGTTGCTCGAAAGGCTTCGAGCTCGAAGAGTTGTTACAACATGCGAGCATCGAGATAGGTCCAGCCGCCGTTCATGAAGAAATGTCAGGCATCCGCTCTGCACGCAAACTGTGCGTGCTGGCCCGGCATGCATTCGGACACGACCCCGATGCATTTCGGGTCGACGCATTCGATGCTAAATCGCTGGCGCACGCACGCAATTCGCTAACCGAGAACTGCACACTCCGATTGGTGGCCCGCGCGTGGAAAATCAGTCATCGTGTTTTCGGACAGCTGCAGATCGAAGCGCTCGACACGCGCGATCCCTTGGCTCAAGTACAACCTGAATGGAACAGGCTAATCATCACTCATCGCCCCGGCCGCGAGGCCCAGGAACGTCAGGTCGTCGTGCACGGTCGCGAGGGCCGGTTGCCGGCCACCGAGGCCCTGATGGCCGACCTGCTGGACGTGCGTTTCGCGCAGCTGGCTCTATCCAGGCCCGTGACGCGAACAGCACCTTAACGGATCGCAACACTGCCGTTAGCGGTAGATTTAGTTAAAATCGGCCCCGATGAGCACCATCACCCTTGGCCCAGCACGCATGGGCGATGCTCCCGCGATCGCCCACTTATCGCGCGACCTGATCGAAATGGACCTGCCCTGGAGCTGGACGCCTCGCCGCGTCGCCGGGCTCATGCGCCAGCGCGAAAGCGCAGCTATCGTCGCGCACGACGGTAATCGTCTGGCGGGCTTCATTCTTGCCCAGTACGGCGACGAGTCCGTGCACATAGCCCTGCTCGGCGTCGCCAAAGAATATCGCCGGCAAGGCGTTGGCCGCCGGCTGGTGCAATGGGTGGAAGAGACGGCGACGGTCGCGGGCCTGTTTCTGGTCCGACTCGAAGTGCGGGCCATCAAACGCGACGCGCGCTACTTCTATGCTTCGCTCGGCTATCGCGAAACCGATCGCGTAGAGAACTACTACAGCGGCATCGAAGATGCGATCAAGCTGTCGCGTGACCTGCGAGCGGTGTCTCTCTCCAAGTAAACACCGCCGCCGACTTCCAACCGCTAGAACAGCTCGCCTGCCGGTCCCGGCAGCATCTGCGCCCGCACCAACGGAACCGGCGGGCCGCCGTACGACAAGAACTCATCGTTGAATAGTTTCCACGCCTCGCGACCGCCGCGTGAGCTGGACCAGTCGTCCCGCAATTTGCGAATCATAAGCTTGCCCAACGTGTAGTTGAGATACCCAGGATCGTACGTGCCTCGTGCCGCTTGCTGACGTGCGTTGCCCGGATCCTGGAACGCGCTGTCTTTGAACATCTGTTCGCATTGAGCGACCGTCATACCCTGAGTGTGCAAGCCGATGGCGCACATGTAACGAACGTTTCTCAGCAACGCATTCAACAACTGACCGATGTGCAGCTCCGGCTGATCGGCCGCGAAGCCGCGCTCGATCATCAGCTCCTCCGAGTAATGTGCCCAACCCTCGGCGAACGCATAACCGACGAACAACTGCCCGAAGCGCCACGATGAACGATTGGAGTGCAGGAACTGCAGGAAATGTCCCGGCCAGACTTCGTGCACCGACGTGAACATCAGATCGGCCTTGCCCGGCACATACTCATCCTGCTCGGCCTTGCTCCATTTCGGATCGGGCGGCGCGATGTAGTAGACCGACGGCAGCTCCTGCTCGAACGGACCGGGAATGTTGATGTACGCGAAGTTCTGCCGGCGATACGCCGGCGCCGCCTCGACCTTCGCTTCCTCACTGCCGGGGATGGAAACGATTTCGTTGTCCAGGATGTACTTCTTTAATGTTTCCAACTGCGCGCGGGCGCCGGCAACGGCACCGCCTTCCGGCTTGTCCGAATTCATCCGGGCCACGCACTCTTCGATCTTCGCGCCCGGCGCGAACCCTCGGCACGCTTCCTTGAGGGCCGATAGATTCCGTTCCAGATCGGCACGACCGATCGCTTCGATGCGATCGAGCGGCGTGTCGACGTTCTCGGTCATTCTCAGCATCGCCGAGAAGCGCTCCGCACCCAGGGCATAAGCTTCGTTGGCGTTCGGCCGCTGCGACTCCAGCCACTTGGTGAAGGCTTCCATCGCTTGCGCAGCCGGCTCGATCGCCGCCGTCATTTCTTTTTTCAGCGCTTCGTCGCCAACGCCGGCAAACGCCTGCGGCACATCGTTACGATAGAACTCGACGAAGCCACTGGAGCTCGACGCGCCGTAATCGATGAAGGTGCGCGGCAGAGGCAATTGCAGATTCGCCTTGACCTGCTCCAACGCATTCGGCACCAGCTTGGCGTAAGAAATAAACGCACGCAGACGCTGCTCGGGCGGCGCATAGGGAATGGTGATGTACGGGCTGGGATCGAGCGCACCGTCGAAGTACCACGCTGGATTCGTGAACGGTTGGCGCGCATCTCGCAGGACGAACAGATCGTTGTCGATGCGACTCACCACATAGTCGCGCTGGAAACGTTCTTCGGGCATGAGATTGCCGTCCGCGAACGCCAGCGCCTTGGTGCGCATTTGTTCCAGTCGTGCGATTTCTTTCTTGATGCCATCGGCGCTCCAGTCGGGCATCTGTCCGTCGAATTCGTGACGGCCCTGCCAGACGGCGAACGTCGGATTGGCGCGGAAGTAGCTCTGCACGAATTCGTCGACGTACTTGGACCATTCGACATTGACGACCGGCGCGGGCGGTTCGGTGGCGCGAGCATTGGATTTGGGCGAGCGATCGCATCCCGCCAGCCACGCAGCACTCAGCGCCATGACGATGCAAACGGCGAGACCCCAGCCGTTCGAACGTGAATAACCGGCCATAGATAACAACCACTGATGAACCAGCGGCGATGATAACTGCTTATTCGGAGCAAGGGATCGGGCATCCTGCCACGACCCTCGCTGCTGCTGGCAAAAAGCGCGGTTTTTACCAGCAGCTCGCCGCCTGGCGGCGGCGGGGCACATCCATGTGCCCTGGCGCGCCACGAATTTTTTACCTTCCGATCAGAAGCTCATTCGCAACCCCACACCGTAAGTGCGAGGCATGTTGGTGAGATAACCGACACGTGCGCGCGAGCCGCGTTCGCGATCCAGCGACAGGAAAGCACGCTCGTCCCAAAGATTGTTGACGAACGCCGCCGCTTCCCAGCTGCCGGCGCGCACGCCGAATCGCAGGTTGCCGATTTCATAGCTCGGCAGCTCCGGATCGAAAGTGAATTGAGTGATGGTCGTGCCACCGAAATTGAAAAAGCCCGGCGCGCCGGCGCAGCCGACACAACCGAACGGCGGTTCCTGATCGGCGAGTTGCGTGTACGACGAACCCACGTGCTGGAACGTGAAATTCGCGAATCCATCCAGCGAAGTGGAGAACGGCCAGGTGTAGGTCGCACTCGCCGCTGCCTGAAATTCAGGCGACGTCGGCAAGCGATTGCCGTCGCGAATGCCGGCGATCGGCCCGCCGGTGCTCGGATCGAGGCGCGACTCGGTGATCTCCGCCTTCACATAGGTCGCCGACAAACCCAAGTCCCAGTTCTGAGTCGGCCGCGCGAACAGCTCGACTTCCGCGCCAACCGATTCTGCCTGCGCATTCAGCACGATGCGCGACGAGCACGAGCCAGCGTCGGCGATCACTTGCAGGTTATCGATGTCGGAATAAAACACCGAGGTGTTGAGGGTGACGCGTCCGTCCGCGAGCGTCGTCTTCGCACCCAGCTCGTAGTTCAACACCTTCTCATCCTCGAACGTCGGCTGACCGCCGTAGGTCGTCTGGTCCGAGCCCTGGCACAAGCCCACGTTGAGAGGATCGTTGATGCCGCCCAGACGGAAGCCGCGCGCCACCTGCGCAGTCAACAACACATCGTCGCTGGGCTCGAACGACAGGATCACACGCGGCGAAAAGCCATCCGAGCTGGTGGAACCAGGTTGATTAGTGTAGCCCTGATCCGCAAACACACCCGCGAATGTCAGCAACCGATCCTCATCGAAATCGTAATAGCGCAGGCCGCCGGTGAGGCTCCATTGATCGGTGAAATGCAGCGTGCCTTCGCCGAACAACGCGAACTGTTTGAAGCTGTACGGGACTCTGGAATAGTACGGCGTGTCTGGCGGTGCGCCCGTCGCGGTGCTGATCGGAAAGCGCAGCCGGACCATCAATGCGTCATAGCCTGGCGTCGGCAGGGTCTGGCCGTAGTCGCGATCGATGTCTTGATAGAACGCGCCGGCCAACCACTCGAACGCTCCGCCGCCGTCGGAGGCCAGCCGCACTTCCTGGCTGAACGACTTGAGCGAAGTCTCGTCGTACAGCGCGGAGTTCAATCGCACTTCGGCCGGCGTGACGGGAATGTTACGAATGGCGCTGAACGTCAACGTGACGCTGCCGCTCAACTGAGTCGCATCGCGCAGCACGGTGAGATCGCGATCCGTGTACGAGCTGATGGAGGTTAATTTCAGTCCACCGAGACCGAACTCCATGCGCAAATCCGCTAGCGTAAATTCGTCGTCGATGCCTTCGCGGAACTGCGTGACCTGCCCGCGCTCGCCCGGGTTCACCGGCGGCTGCGTTGTCGTGTAGGGATTGCCGAGAATGTTATAAACGTCGATACGCGGATAACCGTCGGTCTCCAGCTTTTGATAGACGATGCGCGGCGTGATGGAAACGGTGTCGCTCGGCTGGATGAGCAACGCGACTCGCGCGCCACTCTTCTCGCCGCCGTTTACGTCTTCTCTGACGGCGCGACCTGGATAATAGGAATCGATGAAGCCGGCCAGCTCGTTGTAATAGCCGACCATGCGCAAGGCCGACGTCTCGCCCATCGGCACATTGATCATGCCTTTGACGCCGCCACCCACATCCGTATCGCTGCCAGTGTAAGCGCCCGCTTCCGCGGCACCTTGGAACTCACCTAGTTGCGGCTGGCGAGTGATGTATCGAACGGTTCCGGCCGACGAGCCGGCGCCGAACAATGTTCCCTGCGGCCCACGCAAGACTTCGAAACGTTCCAAGTCGAACAGGTCCAGATCCGGCGTGAACAACGCCACCGAAATCGCCGATTCGTCCAGATACACGCCCACCGATTCCTTCACGCCCGGCTGATCGCGCACGACCTGGCCGGCGCTGATACCGCGAATCGCAACCTGGCTTTGGCCGGGGCCGAGGTCGGTGATGGTCAAGCCCGCGAAGTTGCGGGACAGATCGACGATGTTGGTGGAACCGGAATTGCGAATCTGTTCCTCGTTCGCCGCCGCGACCGAAAATGGCACGTCTTGCAATGCTGTTGCACGCTTCTGCGCGGTGACGATGATCGTCGCGAGAACATCCTCTTCGGCTTCCGCGGCGGACACTAGCGACGGTGCTATCGACAACCCCAGCGCCGTCGCGATTGCAGACATGATTATTACGTTGTGCTTATCCATACGATCTCCCTGTTGGACTGCACGCCGGCCCCGTTCTGCGCAGCGGTCGCGAGTGTGGCAATGAGTGTTGCCTGGGCAACACAACGACCTGCCGAAGCAGGTCATTTACAGCCACTCCAACGATCGATGTTCGCTCTGTCCGTGATCCGGCCTGCCCTAATGAAGGGCGGAACGTAGCACCGAATAGGGGCTATCCAATACGTCTATATACTGAACATCGATAGAGATATACATTGGGCACGATCGGCCGCGCCGGGCTGCCGCTTTTTCGCATCAAACAACGTCGGCCGCGTTCGTACGGCGCGACGTTACGGCGCTGTGTTTCGAGTTAAAACAAATTATTCAACAGGTGGATGTAGGCGCGCGGCTCGATCAAAAGAACGTATACAAGCCCAGTGATCGCTCCACCCAAATGGGCATCGTGATTGATGCGTCCCTGCGGGTTGCGCGCAGCGTACCAGGTGTACGCGAGATACCCGATTCCGAACAGCGGTGCCGGAATCGGCACGGGAATGGGAATAATGAAGAGCGATTGCTCGGGAAAGAAAACGATCGCTGCAAACAACACCGCCGAGATGGCACCGGACGCTCCCAGGCAGGCGTACTCCGGATTACGCTTTTGTTTGATATAGGTGCCGGCATGACTGACCAACAGTCCGGCAAAGTATAACAACAGGAAGTGGGTCGACCCGATCGCCCGCTCCAGCGCGAAGCCGAAAAAATAAAACGTCATCATGTTGAAGATGAGGTGCATCAGGTCGGCATGCACGAAGCCACTCATCACCACGGTGTCGTACTGGCGCCGGCGCAGGAACCAGTAAGGGCGGAACAAGCTGCGGTCGATCAGCTTGGGGGACCCGAACAGGCCAATGAGACTGGTGGCGATGGTGGCGACGAAAATGACGAGCGCGACGGAAATCTGCAGACTCACGTGATGCAATCCTGAGAGCGGCGACCTGTATATTGTGCCGTAATCGCCTCCCGGCCCGCTGATCAATTCAGCAAAGACCGCTTTATGGCTTCCGAACCCGCTTTGCTCGCCAGTGACGATCGCATCGGCATGCTCGACACCACGCGCGGCATCGCCGTGTTGGGCATTCTGCTCATGAACATCACGGGCTTCGGCTTGCCGAATTCTTACGACGATCCCACCGTCTGGGGCGGCGACTCGTCCGCCGACATCGCCGTCTGGCGCGTCATGACCTTGCTGTTCGAAGGCACCATGCGCGGCCTGTTTACGCTCTTGTTCGGCGCCAGCGCGCTGCTATTCCTGGAGCGTCATGCCGCTCGCACCACCGACCTGCGGCCGGCGGATTTGTATTTCCGGCGTACGCTATGGCTCATCGTGTTCGGGCTGTTCAATGGCTACGTGCTCCTGTGGAGCGGCGATGTGCTGTTCTTCTACGGCATTGCCGGGTTGGTGCTGTTTGTCTTTCGCAATCTGCCGCCGCGGCGACTGTTGGTGCTGGCGACGGCTTTCATGATTCTGCAAACGTCGATCTCGGTCGTGGAGTGGCACGATTTCCACGACACTCAACAGCAGGCACAAGCCGCGAATGCACGGCAAGCTGCCGGGCAGGCGCTGACCGGGCAGGACTACGAAGCGCTCGAAGCCTATGCCGTCCTGGAGTCGGAGTGGCGGCCGGACCGTGACGATCTCGAAGGCATGGTGGCGAACATTCGCGCCAGCTACGCGTCGGCGTTCGCGGTGTTGAAGACGCACACCTGGTTCATGGAGACCGAGTTCTTTTTCCGTCACGGCATCGTCGAATGCCTTGGCATGATGTTGCTGGGTATGGCGCTGCTGAAGCTCGGCGTGCTGGCGGGCGCGAACTCGACGCGCACGTATGTGTCGATGGTCGTCGTCGGCTACGCGATTGGCCTGACCGTGAACACGCTGGAGATTCGCGAGATCGAGGGCTCCGGCTTCGCGCCTGAAATGCTGGTGCGCTCGTTCGTGACCTACGACCTTGGCCGGATTCCGACGACGCTCGCCCATCTCGGTGTGATTGGATTGTTGTGTCGAACGCCCTGGCTTGCCGGCGCTGCGCGTTTGTTTGCCACGGTCGGGCAAATGGCGCTGACGAATTACTTGTTACAGAGCCTGCTGGGGTTGTTTATTTTTACCGGCGCCGGGCTGGCGTGGTATGGGCAGCTGTCGCGGTTCGAGTTGTACTACGTCGTCGTGGCGATCTGGATTGTACAACTCGCATGGAGCCCAATCTGGCTGCGCCATTTCCGTTATGGGCCGGCGGAATGGGTGTGGCGCTCGCTGACTTATTGGCGCATGCAGCCGCTGCGGCGATGAGATCGTGGATTAGTCTTTCTCATCAGCGCCACTTTGCGCCTGGAAGATTTTTCTCACCGACTCCATCGTGTCCGCTTCCGCTACGGGCTTGTCGTCGCGATACCGTTTCACTCGCGCGAGCCTGAGCGCGAGACCGCCGGGATAACGCGGGCTCGCTTGCAGATCGCTGAATGCGATCTCGACTACCAACTCCGGGCGGACATACACCGTCCAGTCGTCGCGATGAGTCTCGCGCTGGAGGAATTCTTTTGTCTGCCATTCCAGCATCGCATCGGTGAGTCCTTTGAACGTCTTACCGAGCATGACGTACTCGCCCGTCCCCGCGTCGAGCGCGCCCAGATGCAAATTAGATAGTTTGCCGGTGCGACGGCCGTGCCCCCACTCGGCGGCCAGAACCACCAGATCCAATGTGTGCGCACGTTTGATCTTCAGCCAGCTCGCCCCGCGATTGCCTGCCTCGTAAGGCGCCGACAACGACTTCGCCATGATTCCTTCGTGACCTGCGGCGATGGCGGCGTCGTAGAACGCACTCGCCGCTGCTTCATTCGCTGTCGCCAAGCGGGGAATCAGCAGCGATTCGGGCACTGCTCGTGCTAGAGCATCGAATCGTTCGCGTGTCGGGCGATCCGCCAGGCCTTCATCGCCTGAGCGCAGGCAGTCGAAGAAATACGCGCGGATTGGCAACTCGGCGCGAAGCTTCTCTACATCGAGCTTGCGACCGAAGCGTCGCATGGTGATTTGGAAAGGCTGCGGGCGACCCGCTGCCGTGAAGACGATGGCCTCGCCGTCCAGAATCAATTCACGGGCCGGCAATGCTTGCACCATCTCGACGATTTCGGGTACGGCGGCGGTGACGTCGTTCAAGCTGCGCGTATAGATATGTATGGAGTCGCCGGCCTTGTGCACTTGAATGCGTGCGCCGTCCATTTTCCATTCGAAGACTGCGTCGCCGCCTAGCTGTTCCAATGCCTCACCCACATCCGCTGCGGTTTGCGCCAGCATCGGTGCTACCGGGGAGAGGAGCTCCAATTGGAAGTTCGCTAACGCGCTCTCCCCTTCCGTCAGTGCCGCGTGCGCCACCGCGCCGAGGCTCTTCGCATACATCGCGGCTCGCCGCACTTTACCCACTGGGATTTGCGAGGCCGACGCGATTGCGTCGACCATCACACCCGCCAATGCGCCTTGGCGCAGCTCGCCTATTAGCAGACGCATGATGAAGTGCTGCTCGGCCTGCGTGGCGCGAGAAAACAATTCACCCAGCGCCTCCGCTCGTCGTTGCGTCGAGCCACTGCCTCGGATGTCTACCAGTGCGGTCAGCCGTTCGTCGACTTGAAGCACCGTCAACGATGGCTCTGTCGCTGCGGCTACGGAGTTCGCTTCCTTTAGTACGGAGTAGCCGATGCCGAACTTTCCCTGCGGAGTTTCGCCGGAGAGATAGGAAACGCCGATGACGATTTCGTTCGGCGCGAACGCCTTCAAACAACCCGCCAGCTCTCGCACCTTCGCCAGCCGCGCCGAAGTGGCGGCGACCTTGGCCGAGGTTTCAACGATGAGAGATAGCAGGGTCATGTTTGTTACTTTGCCACGTCTCGGACTCGGCCAACGCACCAAGAGGTTTACCAAGGAAGAATGAGATCGCAAGAACGATCTGACTCGCCGAGGATGATCGCTGCGATCATAGAAAGCGCGTCTCAACTTTGGCCATGCGGTAAAAAATAGCGCCTCCGAGCTCCGATTACCTTCCAAACTTAGCGAACGTGGGGCGTCGGCTGGGAGGGGTGTCCTCCCGGCAGCATGAAAAACAGGGAGTTTTTCAGTGCAGCGCTCCAGCAACTGTCTTGCGACTCAGGCAGCCGAACTCAACTGTGGATCCCACGCTCGGCGCTCCTTAAGCATCCGATTGATGATCGTCAGCATCTTTCGCATGCAGGCGGTTAGAGCGACTTTGGC
>Ga0247784_1000008_pt1 | contig 72691 bp, 74 predicted proteins | sample UWRJL169409R5_FD_179909 | JGI IMG/M metagenome (GOLD analysis project Ga0247784, IMG submission 179909) | Plant litter microbial communities from Arlington Agricultural Research Station in Wisconsin, United States - UWRJ-L169-409R-5 | ecosystem: Environmental > Terrestrial > Plant litter >...
CTGGTGTTGTTCCAGGATGCGAGTTGGCTCAAGAACCTACGCCGTCGCGAACCGCCGCCGTCGGAGCGCTCGCGAGCAGTCGCTCTCGGTGAATGAGATAAAGACCGCTTGCGACGATGATGGCGGCGCCGAGCAGCATTCGTGAGTTCGGCATCGTCGTCCACAGCAGCCAGTCGAACAACATTCCCCAGGCGAGCGCCGTGTATTCCAGCGGCGCGACCACTGCGGGAAGTGCGAGTCGAAACGCCTCGGTAATAAAATGCTGGCCGAGCGCACCGCTCAGCCCGGCCATCACGATCCATCCCCAGTGATCCCATCGCACCGGCACCCAGCCGGCGATCGATAGCAGCCCGGCGAACAGCGCAGTCAGCGACAACGCCCAGAACACCGTCGCGGCACCGGTCTCCGTCGGCGACAGCACGCGAATGAGCAGTATCCCTAAGGCATAGGCGACTGCAGCGCCGACTGCAGCCACGTAGCCGATGAGTGCCATACCGCCCATGGCGGTGGTTTCTCCGCCCGGTTGGACTACGACGACGACTCCGAGCATGCCCACGAGGATCGCTGCCCAGCGATGCCAGCCGACTCGCTCGCCGAAAAACGGCACCGACAGCGCGGTGATCATCAGCGGTGCGGCCATGAAGATGGTGTACGCGTTCGCGAGCGACAACCGGGCCACGGAATAAACAAAGCAGAACAACGTCGTTACCTGTAGCAATCCGCGCAGCAGATGCAATCGCCAGCGGTTGGGAATCAGGTCGCGCAAACGGCTGTTCCACGCACTCACGATCAACAGGAAAGGCAGGGACGCGGCGCCACGAATGAATGTCACCTGCATGGCGGGATAAGTTTCGGCCAGTCGCTTCATGCACACGTCGAGGACACTGAAAGTCGCGACCGCGGAGAGCATGTACAGGATCCCGCGTACGTTATTTGTGTGCATGTGCAATGCTAACGCGTCGCCGATGGCGCGGCTAGAATGACGCATTCCTTGCAACGTCCCGATCCTTCGAGGGCATCATGCGCCAGGCTTTCATTTGCGACGCCATCCGCACACCCATCGGCCGATACGGTGGAGCGCTCGCAAACGTTCGCACCGACGATCTGGGTGCCATTCCCATCAAGGCGCTGATGGAGCGGAATCGCATCGTCGACTGGGCTGCCGTCGACGATGTTTTCTACGGCTGTGCCAATCAGGCGGGCGAAGACAATCGCAACGTGGCACGAATGGCGGCGCTGCTGGCAGGATTGCCGGATGCAGTGCCGGGCGCAACGATCAATCGTTTGTGCGGCTCGGGCTTGGACGCGGTGAATCTCGCGGCTCGTGCCATTCGCTCCGGTGAGATCGAGCTAGCCATCGCCGGCGGCGTCGAGAGCATGACGCGCGCGCCGTTTGTGATGGGAAAAGCGGACAGCGCGTTTTCTCGCGCGGCGAAGATCGAAGACACGACGATCGGCTGGCGTTTCATCAATCCGCTGATGAAGGCGCAGTACGGCGTCGACTCGATGCCGGAGACGGCGGAAAACGTCGCGGCGGAATTCGGTATCGCTCGCGCCGATCAAGACGCATTCGCTCTGCGCAGTCAGCAACGTTATGCGCGTGCCTTCGCGGCGAAGTTTTTTGAAACGGAGATCACACCGGTCGAACTGCCTCAGAAGAAAGGCGATCCGATCAGATTCAATGCAGACGAGCATCCTCGCGAGACCAGCATGGATGCGCTCGCGAAGTTGAAAGGTGTCGTCAAACCGGAGGGCACAGTCACTGCCGGTAATGCATCCGGTGTGAACGACGGTAGCTGCGCACTCCTGCTCGCCAGCGAGGCAGCGGCGGCGAAATATGGTTTGAAACCCCGGGCGCGTGTGATTGCGACTGCAACTGCCGGTGTGCCCCCGCGCATCATGGGCATCGGCCCGGTACCGGCGACGCGGAAGGTGTTATCGCTGGCGAAGTTGCAGGTCGGTCAGGTGGATGTCGTCGAGCTCAACGAAGCATTCGCCGCTCAGGGCCTGGCGGTGACGCGTCAACTTGGATTGCCGGACGATGCTCAGCATGTGAATCCCAACGGCGGCGCCATTGCGATCGGCCATCCACTCGGCGCAAGTGGCGCGCGTCTGGTGACGACGGCGCTCAATCAGTTGGAGAAAACGTCCGGGCGTTACGCCCTGTGCACCATGTGCATCGGCGTGGGGCAGGGAATCGCGATGGTGATCGAGCGCGTGTGATGCTCGCTCAATCGTGCATGGCTAGGTACATGGACGTGTCCCGCCGCCGCAGGCGGCGAGCGCGAGGGTCGTGGCAGGATGCCCGATCCCTCGCTATAGATAATCAACAATCAGCTTGGCAGTCGCGCAGCTCGCTACGGCAAATGTTCTGCGCGTCGCGCTCGTTGCGATAGCAGTCATAACGCATCGATGCGATGTTCTGCTGCATGACATCGATGCAGACGTTGTAGTGCTGCGTGAAGCGCGCCCGGAAGTTGCCCTGGCCCCGGCCGGGATTGTGGAAGTAGCTGCAGAAGTAACTGTAGTCGTTGCGCATCGTCATCGGGTCGCGGCCGTTGTTGGCCGCATTCCGTGAGCACTCCTGGCGAGCGCGACGTACATCGCTGTTGCATTGGCCGTTGGCGGTATCGCACTGATTGATACAGGCCTGCCGCGCGGTTTGCGCCGGTGTCGCTTTCTTGGGGCGATCGGCTTCGGTCGTGGCCGAGCTGGTCGGCTTCTCGACTTGCTTGCTGCTTTCGTCGGCCAGGGTGATGCCGGCCAACGAGAGCACCAGCGCTACGCATCCCGCCCACGCCACGGCTTTGCCGTTCATCTTTTGCTGATCCATGTTGGAAATGGCCCGACCACTGACCGGCGGTCATCGTCGCCAGCCACGGCAGCGGCAGTCAAGCATTGTCGGGCGACCCCGGACATAGGTACTAGCCAGAAAGCGCTTGGTGAGGGAACCGCCGCCGCTCACACCGGTCTTTTCCTGGAGCCCGCCGATGCCCTGGCTGTTTCCAGGGGGCTACTAGTTGATCGGCCGGGCGAGCGGGTTATGCTGCGAGTGTCCTACCCCCTGCGACTGTCAGCGAAGTGTCCTCCTCATGAGTCAACAGTCCGAAGAGCGCGTTCCGGCGTCGCCCGCGAACGGCGAAGCCCAGTCCGCGCAGATACTGCACCTGAAGTCGACGCACTATGACTTGCAGCGAGCCATTCAGCAGCGCGCGCAGGAGTCGGTGGAGCGCGAGGCCAACCTGGATCGCGAAGAGCGCCGCCCGAAGCCGCTCAAATGGCTGCTCGTCTCCGCAATCGCCGCCCTGCCGATCGTGGTGACCCTGTTCATGGTCGATGGCTTCCTGCGCGTGTTTCACGGCTATCTCGATACCATCTCGAAGCAGGAGCAGGAACAGGCGCAGCGGCAGGCAACGGAGCCGCCGGCCGATGCGACGTTGCAATCGAGTGAGCCGGGCGTGGTGATGTTGCAACCGTTGAGCCCGCAGGAAGCGGCTCCGGCCGGACAGGATGCTGGCAAAAGCTCGACTTCCGATTCGACGGCCCCCTCCAAATAACTGATGCCTTGGCGATCGCGCCGCGCGCTCGTCACGTCGCTTTTCCTGCTCGCCCTCGGCGGCGCAGCGGCGCTCTTGCTCGTGTGGAAAGCGCCGCCAACGCCCCTTAGCGTTACAGCCCATCCTTCAGCACCAACAGTTCCAGAGTCGCCAGCAACGTTTGTTGATGAGCGCTCCTGTGCCGGGTGCCACGCGGCTCAGGCGCAAGCGTGGGCAGGTTCGCATCACGACTTGGCAATGCAGGAGGCCACTGCCGCCACTGTGTTGGGTGACTTCGACGAAGCCAGCTTTTCCAAAGATGGCGTGCGCACGCGATTCTTTCAGCGCGACGGCAAGTTCTGGGTGCGCACCGACGGCGAAGACGGTCGGCCCGCCGACTTCGAAGTGAAGTACACGTTCGGCGTCGAGCCGCTGCAACAGTATTTGATACAACTGGATCGAGGCCGCTTGCAGGCATTCACCATTGCTTGGGACGTCGCGCGGCGCCGATGGTTTTCTCTCTATCCCACCGAGCGCATCGATCATCGCGATCCATTGCACTGGACGCGACCGTCGCAGAACTGGAATTTCATGTGCGCCGAGTGTCACTCCACCGATCTGAAAAAAAACTACGACTCACAGACCGGCAGTTACAACACGACGTGGCAGCAGATCGATGTCGGCTGCCAGGCCTGTCATGGTCCGGCGTCGAGACATATGTCGGCCACGCCGGGTAAGAAAGATTTCGTCGTCGATCTCGCCGCGTCCGATTCGACGATGCAGGTCGAGACCTGCGCGCGCTGTCACTCGCGACGAGCAGTGATCGCGGGCGGATATCGACACGGCGAGCGGTTGATGCAGACCCATCAGTCATCGTTGCTGACGGCCGATCTGTATTTCGCGGACGGGCAGATTCGCGATGAAGTGTACGAGTACGGTTCATTTCTGCAGTCCAAGATGCACGCGAAGGGCGTTCGGTGCAGCGATTGCCATGAACCGCATTCGCTTAGGTTGCGCCGGCAAGGAAATGATTTGTGCGTCGGTTGTCACAACGCCAGTGCGCCAGCGGCGCGCGCGAGTATCGATACGTCGGGCCTGCGTCGTAAGGACTACGACTCGGCGGCTCATCATTTCCATCAGCCGGGGCAGCCGGGCTCGCAATGTGTGGACTGTCATGCGCCGTCGCGTGTGTATATGCAGATCGATGCGCGTCGGGACCACAGCTTTCGGATTCCTCGTCCCGACCTGAGTGCGCGATTCGATACGCCCAATGCTTGTAACGGCTGTCACGAGCGGCGCTCTGCGCAATGGGCGGCGGAGCAGGTGGCGAAGTGGTACGGGCCGACTCGACGTCAGGAAGCTACGTTCGTGGCGACGTTCGATGCCGCGCGTCGCGGAGAACCCTCGGCGGTGAATGCACTCACTGCTCTAGTCAGCGATGCAAAGAGTCCAGTGATTGTGCGTGCGACGGCGGTGGAATCGTTGCGTGCGTATCCGGGTGAGATTGCGTTCAACACGTTGCAGGCTGCGGTCCGAGATTCCGATCCACTGGTGCGAGCTGCCGCAGCTGAGGGATTCGATGTTTACGATCCGAGGCAACGATTCGCTCTGCAGCCGCTGCTCTCCGATCCGGTGCGAGCGGTGAGATTGGCTGCAATCGCTGCAGCTCCGCCAGAGAACTTGGATGCGAGTGCGGTGAGCGAATATGAGCTGGCGCAGTTGGAGAACGCCGATCAGCCGGGCGCGCATATCAACATCGGCAACATGTATGCGTCACTGGGGCGCGTTGATGCCGCGGCAGCCGCTTATCAGACTGCGATCCGCCTGGATCCGACGGCAGCGCCTGCATATGCGAACCTGGCGGATTTGAGGGCTCGCTCTGCCGACAATGTTGTCGCTATCGAGGTTTTGCGGGCGGGGTTGCATGCGCAGGTAGGCGCCGAGAATGTGCAGACTGCGGCTCTCCATCACGCGCTGGGGCTCGCGCTCGCGCGTGAGCGGCGTTACGAAGAAGCGATCAAAGAACTTGAACTCGCATCGAAACAAGCGCCCGACGATGCTCGGTATGCGTATGTGCTTGGCGTGGCGCTATATGACAGCGGCCAGCATCAGCAAGGTTTGCGAGTTCTGCAACAGGCGCTTGCGCGGCATCCCAACGATACCGATTTGATCAATGCAGTGGCTGCCTACACGCGTAGCCCGCCCAACTAGCGAGTCGCGGGTGTTGCGAAGCGCGAGCGGTACTCGCGTGGGGTCATGCCGACGAGTCGCGTGAACAGCTTGCGAAAGGATGCGATGTCCGTGTAACCGCAGCGCTCAACGATGCGATCAAGCGATAACGAAGAGTTCTCCAAGAGTTGTTTGGCGTGCGAGATGCGACGGGTTTGCAGGTAGGCAAGAGGAGACATGCCGACCTGCGATTGAAACTTGCGCGCCAGGGTACGTTCGCTCACGGCGAGCTTCTTGCTTAGCACTGGCATGGTGACGGGCGCCGTCGCGTGCGTGTCTAAATACTCGATCGCGCGTTTCACTTCGGGAGCGTGATGCGCGGTTGATGCGGCGTCGATCAGGAATGGCGACTGCGTGCCATGACGCGGTTCGACCAGCATGAGTTTCGATGTGACGTTCGCGACTTTGTCGCCTGCGAATTCGCGCACGAGTTCGATACCGAGGTGCATATAGGCACTGCCGGCGGCGGAGGTCCATCGCGGACCCGCGGCGATCAATATTTGCTCGGCTTGCAGGTGCACGTTCGGGAAGCGCTTCTGGAACCACTCGACCAACCACCAGCATGTTGTTGCTCGATGGCCGTCGAGCAAGCCTGCGGTGGCGAGCAGCGCGGCGCCGCTGCATGAGCTGGCGATGATTTTCGAGCGCTTCGGTAGTTCGCGCAGCAGGTTGAGTTCTGCTTTCATGCCGGCGACGCGTTGATCGAACTCTGCGAGAGACTCGCACCAGAGCGGTGGAACGATCACGGCGTCGTAACGAGCGAGTGGCGCGCACACTGGGAATGTCACGCCGTGGGATGCTCTAACGGAGCGTGCCGGGCGAGCGGAGATTGCGTGGAACTCCAGCAGGCGAGGTCGCTTGCCGTCGGAGAGTTGTTTGAGCAGCAGGTTCGCGATCCCGAATATTTCTAACAGCCCGGCCGTGATCCACGACGAGCACGACGGGTAGGCGAGCACGGCAATACGTGCGAGCTGCGATGTGGCTGATTTCGCCATGACGCTGGCGATTATGCCACTTCAAAGCGCATGCCGCATGCCGCAAGCTGAATCGCAGTTCAGCACTGGGAGCGTGCCATGAGTGACAGCTCGCGACGAACGTTCATTGGATTGACCTTGTCAGCAGCCGGCGCGCAGCTGATGCATCCGGCCGCAAGCGCAGCCAGCGCCAGGCCCGGCCTGCCAAAGAGCGAGCAGAGGGTTGCCTTGCGCTCGGCGCAAGCCGAAGAAATTAAACCCCGGCCGACCACGCCCACCCTCGACATCGTATATCTCGTCATCTACCGCCCAGGCGAAAAATGGCTAGTGGGCCAGCCGCTGTCAGCGCAGCCGTTGCGGGGACACGGTCGTCACATGCTCTCGCTGTACCAGGAGGGAACATTGCGCTACGCCGGCCGGTTCGAGGACGGCAGTGGCGGCGCAGCGGTATTTACAGCGGCAGACGATGCGGCGGCGACGGCGGTGGTCGAGAAAGATCCGGTCGTCGCATCCAAGGTGTTTGCGTATGAGCTGCGCCGCTGGGTCTGGGTTGACTGGGCCAAGCTAGGTCCGGCCCCGACGGCGTAACGACGGAATTCTGCTAACCTGCGGCCCCTTTGTCGGGCCAGAGAGCGCAGGTTAATGATCGTCGATTGGCTGCCCACGCCGTCGCAGCACTTCCTGGTCAGTGCCATTGCGCTCCTCGTCTATATCCTGACCAGTCGTGCCCGCGACCAGCGCCGCGCGCCGACTTCGGCGATCGCCTGGGTGCTGGGCCTCGCGCTCGTGCCGTATCTGATGCTGCCGCTGTATATCCTGTTCGGGCAGCGCAAGTTGCACCCCGTCGCCATTCCCTATGCCGGTGTGGTCGTCGAAGGTCCGCATTGGGCTGCTGAGTTGATCGAGAGCTTCGGGCTCGCGCCACCGTCGAGATGTCAGGTCCAAATGCACGCCGACGGCGAGCGGGCGCGCGAGGCGTTGTATCGAGTCATCGACGGCGCCCGGAGCACGCTGGACATCAGCACCTTCATCATCGGCAGCGACGCCTTCGGACGTGACATCGTCGCTCGCCTGGCGCGGCGCTCGCGAGAGGGCGTGAAGGTTCGGCTGCTGCTGGACGGTTTCTTCGCCTTGCTGGTACCGGGAAGTTACGTGCGGGAATTGAACGGCGCGGGCGTGCAGGTCGCTGTGTTCCGGCCCTTCCTGAGCCTGCGACGACTGGGCCCGCGAAATCTGCGCAACCATCGCAAGCTGGTGGTCGCGGACGACAGCTGGCTGTGGTGCGGCGGCCGCAATCTGGCTGGCGAATATTTCCTGGGCAACAACAAAGGTCAGGTCTGGCCGGATCTTTCTTTCGATCTGCGAGGGCCGGTCGCCGCGGCGGCGGGGCATCAGTTTGATCTGGATTGGAACACGACCCGGCTGCGAATGCCGTCCCGCGCTCGCGAGTCCGCCTCGACGGAAAGTGGCTCGCTCGCGCAGTTCCTGCCCAGCGGGCCCGATCAGGTCGAGGACACGGCTCAATCGCTGCTCATCGATGGGTGTTACCGAGCGCGCCGCCGGTTGCTCATCGTTACGCCGTATTTCGTTCCGGACGACAGCCTGCGCGCAGCCATGCGACTGGCCGCACGACGAGGCGTCAAAGTCACAATCGTCCTGCCACACCGATCCAATCACTTGCTGGCCGACTTCGTGCGCTCCCGGCCAATGCGTGATCTCGCCGGCGCCGGCGTGGAGTTCCGCTTGCTGCCGACGATGATCCACGCCAAGGGCGTTGTGATCGACGAAACATTAGCCTTGTGCGGATCGATCAACCTGGATCTGCGCAGCCTGCTGTTGAATCACGAAGCCGCGGTCGTGTTCTACGGTCGCGAGCAAATCGATTGGCTTGCGCAGTGGATTGCAAACAAGGCGGAGCAGGGCGAGATCTACCACGCCGTGCCGCCGAGTCTGTTACGCGATATCGCCGAAGGCGTGCTGCTTACGGTTGCTTTTCAGCTGTAGCCGGGCCGTGCTCGAACGATAGTTTCAGCCCGACCATCTCCGCCGCGCGCACCACGTCGACCAGGCGAGTCAGTCGCAGTTTTTTCATCATCTTCGCGCGCTCGGACTTTATGGTCCGCTCGCAGGCGCCGACTTCGACCGCGACCTGTTTGTTGAGCTTGCCCTCGGCGACGCCGGCGAACACTGCTTTTTCCCGTGCGGTGAGCGTTTTGTATCGCTCCATCAGCTCGCGCTCCTCGCGATGAGCGGCATGACGCTGGAAGGCGATGTCCTTGGCGTGCAGGATGGTTTGTAACAGCCGCTCGGTCAGCACCGGCTTGAGCAGGATATCCAGCGCGCCGGACTTCATGGCCCGCACGCTGCCGGGAATATCGGCGTAGGCGCTGACGAAGATCACCGGCAGTATCGAGGCATCGCTGCCGAAGTCCTCGAACAATTCCAGGCCGTCGCCGTCCGGCATGCAGATGTCGAGCAGCACGCATCCGGGCGTGTCGTAGATGTCCGCATATTTGAATTCCGCCAGCGTCGCGTAGCCGAGTGCCGGCAGTCCTTTAGCCTTGAAAAGACGCAGCAGGCTGTGACGAAAGCTGTCGTCGTCGTCGACGACGTGGATGACGAAGTCGAGCGACGCACTGCACTGCTGACCGCTCTCGCGGCCACCCCCTGTGTCCATGCCGAGTTTCCCCTCTCCCCTCTAGACCGCTTGCAGCGGAATCGTGAATTTGAAGGCCGCGCCCCCCGTGGAGGTTCCCTCTTGCCAGATTTTTCCGCCATGGGCGTGCACGATGGTACGCGCGATCGCCAGTCCCAGCCCCATCCCTTCCTTCTTGGTGCTGAAAAACGACTCGAATATTTTCGGTCGATACTCGGCCACGACGCCGGGGCCGGTATCGGTGACCGTGATCGCCGCCGAGTATTTGTCATAACGGCTGGTTCGTACATCCAAAATTCGTTCGGCCGCGCCGGCTGTGTTAGAAGCCATGGCGTCCATCGCATTCATCATCAGATTCAGTAGCACTTGCTCCAGGTGGATGGAATCGCCATGAATCGGCGGCAACGAGGGATCGAGAAAACTGCGCACGGTGACCAGCCGCTTGCGCGCGATCGGCTGTACGAGGTCCAGCGCGGTGGCGGCGACTTCGTTCAGGTCGATCATGGTGGTATGCAACTCGCGCCGTTTCAGCAGCGAGTGCAGGTGACGCACGATCTCGTTGGCGCGCAAGTCGTCCCGCCGGATATCGCCGAGCATGCGCCGCACTTCTTCCAGCGGAGGATTCGGCGCGCTCAGCAGGCTGTCCGCGGCGTCGGCGTTGGTGAGAATCGAGCTCAGCGGCTGGCTGATTTCATGCGCGATCGAGCCGGCAATTTCGCCGACCAGGGCCAGTCGCCCGGCGTGTGTATGCTCGCTACGGAGCAGGCGGCTTTGATCTTCTGTCCACCGATGGCGCCGACTTCTGATATACCAATAGGCAATCGAGGCGCCTTGCGCCGCCACCAACAACACCAGCAGAGACATCAGGACCGGATGTCGCACGAAGATAACGCCGCAATCTTGGAAGGGGCGGGTGGATCCGTAAACGCACGACTTTGCCCATTCCGCGTATATACGGCTGTAATGATTCGGCAACAATTGCGCCGGCCCACAACAACTTAACCAAAGATTACGGCAATATAGAAACCGTCGACGGATCGTTATCTGGAACTGAAGTCAGGCAAGGGAGGAAACGCCATGGCACGACTGGTCTTTCGGGACTTTGATGAATTTGCCGACTCGATTGAAGGGGTAGCCGGTCGCTTTATTCCTACCGCGCGCTCCGCGTCCGAATGGTGGATCGAGGCAGTGCGCCCCGGTTCCGTCCATTTACAACAGCTGCAGATAGGCAGCGCGACCACGTTCGCCGGCGACGGCGAGCCTGCAAGTTATACGTTCGGCTTGCCGATGACGGACGCGCGGCACATTCGCATCGATGGGCATTTCCTGGAGCCCGATGCATTCATCATGTTGCATGAAGATCAGCCTTTCACGTTTACCGGCCAGGATGTGGTGCGCTGGGCCGGCGTGAGCATTCCCAAAGATAGTCCGCTGGTTGCGCCGGAGCTATTGTTGTCCGCGCGTTCCGGCACCGGGCCGCGTACTCGCACGGCGCTGCCTTATCTCGATCGATTGCGCTGGGTAACTTCGCGCGCCGTATCGGGTGGGGAGAGCATCGATTTCAGCGAAGCGGCCGCGGTACAGGCGATCGAGCAGGAAATCACCGTGTGTCTCACACACGTGCTCGAACGGAGCATGAAGGTGCTGGATCGTCACGTCGGCCGTCCGCAATTCTCACGCGGTCGAGTGATTGCACGCACGCTGGCGCTGATCGAAGCAAACGAAGGCCAACCGTTGTTTATCGAAGACTTGTGTCGGGCAACCCAGGTCAGCGAGCGCACGCTAAGAAATATTTTCCATGAGTTCTTCGGCGTCGGGCCGATGCGCTTGTTGAAAGTCCGGCAGCTGCGAGAGATTCGCGCCGCGCTGCTGCGTGCCGATCCGCAACGAGACACGGTGACGCGCATCGCCGCTCGCTTCGGCATCTGGGACTTCAGTCTGTTCGCGAGAAATTACAAAGCGCTGTTCGGCGAGTCGCCCTCGCGCACGCTGCGGACCCCGCCATCGGATCTGAAAGTGAGAACTTCGCTGTCGTGGCTGCACTACGCATCGAAGATCTTCATCGACGACACGCCGCGGGGCAACCCGCATGTCGACGATGGTCGCGCCGACGAAGCGGAGCTCGCCGGCGTGATTCAGTCGGTCGATGGTGCTCCGCTGCGGGCGAAAACCTAGACGCTCGTTTGTTGGCGGTTAGAGGCTGGCCCGCATGAACAACAGCGGGCCAGTCATCTGCAGGTCCACGCGGCCCGGGTCGTCGATGTCCTGCGAATCGACTTCGACGCCGAACGAGCGATAGCCGAGGCCGAATACGAGATAGGGATTCTTACGCCACGTGAGCGCCGCGCGTGCGTCCATCACGGAGCCGTCGATCTCGTCGAATTCCACCGAGAGATACTGCAAACGCATCTCGGCGGACCAGCGTTCATTGAAGTCGTAGCGGCCTTCGATACCTACGAGCGGCAACGGTGTCACGCCAGTCTCCGCGTCGCGCACGACACGGCTCGTGACGACTGCATTCGCTTCCACTTCGATCACTTGTACACCGAAGGTCAACGCGACGTCGAGCTGCGGCATCTTCACTACGCTGTAGCCGTAGGTGAGACCGAGCATCGTCAAGTTGAGCGTGCTGTTGACGCGCTCGCCGGGAAGATAGGTTTGATCGTCGAACACGATGGTCTGGTCGATGATCTTCTGCGCGCGACGGCGCATGCCGAAGCCACTCAGTCGAACCAGGTGACGCTCGCCCGGCAGCAATGTGATTTCCGCGAGCGGCAACAGATCGGAGTCGTCGAGCCCGAGATCGTCCTCGGCGTTGATCGTCGTGCCGGGCGTAGCCAGCGTCGAATCGATGCGCAGGGTGGTGTCGTAGCCCGCCCCCAGCATCATCACCTCGGCGCGAAATCTCTCTTCGACGACATTGGGTCGCGGCTTCGGCGCCCAGTCCGGCAGCTTGTCGTTGGTAGGCTTGGTGTCGGCGGCGTGCGCCGCGCCCGTGACGAGGCTCAGCGCGATCGACGCGGCTAAGGTCAAACCAGCTTGGCGTTCATGAATCACTGCGGCAACTCCGGCGTTGAGTAGTCCCATTCGCCCATGGGATCGCGTCGGATTATGCCCGGGAGCTCAAGGAGTCGCGACCCAGTGATCGTCCCAACGAATCGGTTGCGTGCTTGAGATTTGCAGAAACTGTGACCGCAGTCGGATTTCGTCGAGGCCGTAGGCCGTGCCGTCGCGCTGTGACGCGAGAATCGAGCCGTCGTCAACTCGCGACAATCCATATGTTTCCGACGCTGCGACGAAGCCGAGATAACGTTCGTCGCGCAGCGACCAGCACGCAACGCCACTCCCGTACGGACAAGCCGCTGCGATCAAGTCGTGCGCTTCGCTGATCGCGATACTGGCGACGTAACCCTGAAAGCGTCGCCTCTCCTCAGCGGGCGCGGTGAGCAAGCGGAACGATGGCGCGCGATACAATCCGACGATGCCTGGGGTCTGGTCTTTGTTTCCTTCGTACTGCAGGCCGACGGCCGTGGTGCCCTCGCTCGTCATTGCGACGTGACGAATGCTCAACAGATGGTCGGGCAAGCGATATTGCTCTTTGCACTCGCCGCTGCTCGCATCGAGCACGCAGAGCGATGGATCCATCGTCGGAATATTCAACTTGCGTCGGAACGTACGCGGATGAGTCATGATGCCGCCGTTCGCGACCAGCAATTTCCCATCGGGCAACCATGCCAGTTCGTGCGGGTCGATACCGTGCGTGTCGATCTCGCGCACAACCTTGAACGTGCGAGCATCGCGCACGACGACCACGCCGCGCACACGTTCGTAATCGTGCTCGGGCGTGAAAACGAATTCACCGTTCGATGAGTAGGTGCCATGGCCGGCGAGATGCTGGCCTGGCTGAGTCGTGAAGACCGTTCGCACGCGCATTGTCGAGCGGTCCAACTCGAACGCTTGATTGCCAGGCCGGCGTGCAAAGAACAAAACGCGATTGGGATCGGTTGGATGAATTGCACAGCCGTGTGCTCGCATCGGGACGCGAGCGCCGAAGACTTTATCGTTGCGAAGAGACAATCCGCCGACGTATTGATCGCCGCGCGCATCTTCGAACGCCGAGAGCAGAGTGCCGGTGTGCGCTTTGCTCTGCGACGAAAACAGAACGCCGCCCGCGGCTAACGTCGCGGCCGATGCCGAAGCCAGTACGAACTTGCGTCGAGACAGTGTCATGCCGCTTACCAATCAAAAATCATAACGAGTCGATAAACTTCAGCAGGGCCTCGCGATCCTCCTTGGACATCGTGCGGAACGTTTCCTTCGCTCGCTCCGCCTCGCCGCCGTGCCACAGGATAGCTTCGCTCACATCGCGAGCGCGGCCATCGTGGAGCAGCTGCGTATGGTTGTTGACGGTTTTCTGCAGACCGATGCCCCACAGCGGCTGACTACGCCATTCGCTGCCACTGGCAGCGAAATCGGCACGACCGTCGGCGAGGCCGGTGCCCATGTCGTGTAACAACATATCGGTGAACGGATGAATGGTTTGTCCGCTCAGCCACGGCTGATCTTTCACCGAGTCGGTTTTGAACGTCGCGCGATGGCACGCTTCGCAGCCGGCGCCAGCGAATAACCCCGCGCCGCGCTTCACCTCCGGCGAGTCGAGGTTACGCCGCATCGGCACCGCGAGCATGCGCTGGTAGTTCACCATGTGATTGAAGATTTCGTCGCTGATCTCCGGGTCGCCGCCGGTGGGCGCAGCTGCGCACGCGGTTTGCACCGGCGTGCAAATCTGGTTCGGACGAAACGACGTGCTCATGCCGATCTCGCTAGAGAACGCCGCCGCGGTTTGGTGAGCGATGCTCGGCTGATTGAGTTTCCAGCCGAAGCGGCCGAGCTGGGCGCTCTTGGTGAGCGGATCCCAGACATGATTGGGACGACCGGAGATGCCGTCCTTGTTCAAATCCTCGGGATCGTTGCGTTCCAGGATCTGCGCTTCGGGAATCGCTTCCAGCAAGCCGGATCCGAACACGGAAGGCGCGACGCGCGGCGACAGTTTGGTATCCGGCGCAAGCTCGCCGTACGCGAGATCTTCAAACGAATACTCGGGCGCAAGCAGCGTGAACGGCGTGCCGTCGCCGTACTCACCTTTGATCTCGTGATGACGAATGCGTGCCTTGCCTTCGGCGGGAATGCCGCCAATCGCGAACGGATTGAAGTTGCCGCCGTAGTTCGGATCGGCCTGCGGTTCGTTGTTATCGCCCGGCGTGGGTGTCGCGAATTGCAGCACCAGCGACACAGGTTGTTCGTCGTCCTTCACCGGCGGGCGGCCGCGACCGTCGTTGTTATGGCATGCGTCGCAGCTGCGAGCATTGAACAGCGGACCTAGCCCGTCGCGCGCACTCGCACTCGCGGGCGCAACCACCCACGGGCTGTTGAAGAACGCGTTGCCGATGAAGAATTCGCCGCGCTGAGCCACGGTCAAATTCGGTGCCGGTCGCGAGAACGAATGTCGCGATGTTTCCACGACCGTCATATCGCCGCCGGATTTCGGCTGCAGCAGCTCAGCTGTCGCTCCGCCCTTGGAGCAACCGGTCATCACCGAGGATGCGCCACACAGGATGGCGAGAATGGCGGCTCTCACGTTAATCGCCCAGGCCTTCCAGGTCGGACAGGAAGATCTCGATGGAGCGTCCGCCACGCGAGAACGACAGTGCTTCGGCACGCAATGCATCGATCGATGCTTGCATGCGCTCGCGACCTTCCTTGTTGTCCGCAAGAATTTCGCGATCGAACGGATTCTTCACTGCACCCAACGCCTCGCGAGTGCGCGTGATGCGTGCTTCGATTTCCTCGGCGGCGCGTGCGTCCTTCGCTTTGATCAAGTCTGCGAGGCTCGGGCCGCTGACGGTCGTGCCATCACGACGCTGATACTTGGCGAAATAAACGTGTTCGATACCTGCCGCGTTGGCGCGCAGTTCGTCGGCGGTCAAGTCGCTGAAGCAGGATTGTTCTTCTTCCTGGTCCGACGACAACAAAGGAACATTCATGCGCTCGCCGGCCATTTCGACTTCGGCCAGCGCGGCGATGCCGGTGAGCATGTGCTTCAAGCTGGTGTATGTGTCGCCGGTGAGGAACGACGTGCGGTAGTTGGCTTCCTTCGATTCGCGCCACTGCGCGGCCACGGACTCCAGATCGCGCACGATCAGCGTCGACGCGGCTTTGAGATATTTGCCGCGACGGGTATTCACGTCGGTCGGCTCCTTCGTTTGAGGAACGAAGTCTGTGTACGGGCGATGACCGGCCGATTCCGGCGGATCGTTCGCGTCCTGGCCCCACAACAAAAATTCCACCGCGTGATAACCGCTAGCGATGTTCTTCTCGCCGCCGGCCTCGTTTTGAGCCGCGATCAACTCCGGCGTGATCTCAGGAAAGCTCTTTGCATCGCCGACGATGTTGAGGCCGGGCGCGGCGTTGTATTTATCGAGCGCGACCGCGTCGATATGATTTTCATCCAACGGCCAGCCGTTGAGCTGACCTTCCGGCCCGGTCTCGCTGTCGATGGGGCCGGCATAGAAGCGGAACGCTTCGCTGTAAGCGTAAGGAATGCGAGCAGCGCGCCAGCGTTCGCGTGCGGCGTTCAACGTTTCTTCGCTGGGATTTGCGAGCAGCGCATCGATCGCAGTGTCCAGGTCGCGCGCAGTAGCGATGGTGTCCTCGTAGGTCGCGAGCACGATCTGCGCGTAGGTCTCCAACACCGGTTGGCGAGGATCCTTCGGTTGCGAGCGGCTGCAGCCGGCGCCGAGCGACACGATCAGGACGGCCGCGACGGCGGCCTTGGAGACGGATGCGAGCATGGTGAAACCGCTGTTTGGAATAGATTTCGCGCGCCGGAGCGGCGGAGGCGCGAGAGTTTATTCGGAGTCGAGAATGACTCGCAATTAAGAATGAGTCGAAACGGCCTGGGTCCCAACGGGATTGCCGAGGGCGTTCGGTCGGAGGCTTTGGCGTCGATGCAGGATGTCGGTCAACTCCTCGGCATCGACGCCCAGCCGTTCCGCCGCTTTCTCGATGGATAGCCCCTCGCAAACGATGAGGCTAACCGCCGTCCAATACAGGGCGGCTTCGGTGCGGGTGTCGTGCTGGCGCATGTTCTTCGCTTGCGCGCTCCATCCATGAAGGAGCGTGCAGGGCTGAGATCTTGCGAGCAGCGTGGTTTGAGAGAAACCGGCACTTGTACGCAGGGCGCCGCCGCTTTCGCGCGGCAAATGCCTACGAAGTGCCGGGTGACTGGCCGTCAGCAAGACGGCCAGTCCGTATCAACAGGCGGCCAGTCCCACCATCAGAGATTTAACGCTCGACTTCGGCGAGCTGCTTGCCGACGAACTGCCAGTTCGCCAGCTTCTCGATCACGGCTTTGACGAAGCCCGCGCGATTCTGCTGATGGTCGAGGTAATAGGCATGCTCCCAAACGTCGACGGTCAACAGCGCATGACCTTGGGTGATCAGCGGGTTGTCGGCGTCGTGCGTGGTGGTGATTTCCAGCTTGCCGTTGTTGGCGACCAGCCAGGCCCAGCCGCTGCCGAACTGACCGATGGCCGCGTCCACGAACTTGTCACGGAAGTTGTCGAACGAGTCGAACGACGCGGTGAGGCGCTTCAGGATCGGCTCCGGCGGGGTGCCGCCGCCGTTCGGCGCCAGCGAATCCCAGAAGAAATCGTGGTTCCACACCTGCGCGGCGTTGTTGAAGATCTTGCGTTCCTTGCCGGTCTTGTTGGCGGTCGCCTTGATGATCTGTTCCAGCGTCTGCTGTTCCATCGGCGTGCCGGCCACGAATTCGTTCAGTTTGTTGACGTACGTGGCGTGGTGCTTGCCGTGGTGATGCTCCAGCGTGCGCGCCGAGATCGTCGGTCCAAGGGAATCTTTGGGAAACGGCAAAGGCCTCAATTCGAACGCCATGGCGAGCTCCAGCTGGCAAGGGGGATGTCGGGGATACGTGGCCAACGTCCCGCGATCAGCGAAGTTCCCCGGCGATTTCGCGGCGAATTCGTTACGGCGTCGTGACGCGCACGGTGCGCTGCCGGGAAACGAAGTCCGGCGACCCGTACTGCCCGCGGGTAGCGATGGCAGTCACGAAGAATACCGTCACCCTCGGTGAATTGGCTACCAGCGTCTCATCCGTGCAGCTCAACGTCACCGCGAAATTCTGCGGCAGATTGAGCGCGACAGCGGGCGCAAGGGGAATGCCGTTGCAGTTACCTGCAGTTAGCAAGCGAGCCGCGGCGTATTGAACGCCAGTTTGCGCAGCGGCGTCGGCCCGCGCGCTGGCGAGGTCCAGGTCAGTGCTGCCTTGCTGCGACATGTTCAAGCGCACCGCATACGCGCCCAGCGAGGCCAATACGATTAGAAGAAACAAAGCGGCGATCAGGGCGAAGCCGCGCTGAGCGCGAGTGACTGCGGCCGTCATGGCCGATTCTCCACACGCATCTGGCGCATCACCCGCAGGCTCTCGGTGTTGCCGCTGGCGGTTGCTCTCGATACGGTGATTTCGACGATAGCGACGCCGCCTTGCACATCCGCGCTGGGCTGAGTGCGAAAAGTGCAAGCAGTGACATCGCGAGCAACGATGATGCCGGCGCCGACGGGATTCATCGCTTGCTGGATCGGCAGAGAGTCATATCGAATCAGCACGCCTGCCGTGGTGTTGCACACATACATGGTCGCTCCGACGACCGCATAGGCGCGCTGACTGGGCGAGCCGGGTGTCGGAAACGTCTGCGACGACCCCAGGGTGAACAATCGAGTCGTGGCGTTGTAGGTGACCGATTGTCCCGCCGGTGTGATCACCGCCGTGTTGAGATACGGATCGAAGTTCGGATTGGTGCTGCTCGGGCGGACGACCAGGCGATTGAGCGGTCGAGCGGGGACGGCGAACTGAGCGCCGGCGGCCGTGAATGTATTGTCCGGTGAGCCGATGGCCAACGAGTTGCCGCCGCTAGCCCAAGTGCGATAGCCCGCGGCGCCGGACACCTCGATCATTTCCAATGCCGCGAAGCCATTTACGAAGCCAGTGCGCAGACTCTCCGGCAAGGCACGACGCACATCTCCTGCGACGAAACGCATCGCTGCTTCGGCCGAGTCGCTCAAGTCTGCGCGCCGCGCTTGCGCGAGGTAGGCCTGGATCGGCGTCGTCATCGTCAGGCCAATGAAGCCCGCCAGGATGGCCGTGATGACCATCGACACAATCAGCTCCACCATGGTGAAGCCGCGACAGCGACGTTTCATGGGAAGGCGCGAGCGCGGCATCTCAGTACAGCACCTCGCCCAAGCCGGAGTAGTTGGTGCGGTAACCAGTGATGAATGTCGCTGCGCCCGTTGGATCGGTGACTGTGACCTGGATGCGCATCGCTGGAGTCGTGAAGGCGCCCGAGCCTAACGTCGTGCCCCGGGCTGTGACCTGCACTCGGTAACGTTCCAATCCGACGACCGCTGAGCCGGTCGCGTCCACCGCGCCGGTATGATCGAGGCCGTCGTATCCAGCGATGTTTCCATACGGCTGCGCGAGAATGAATTCGAGATACGACGCCGCGACCGACGTCGCTTGAGATCGCGCAAGCGTGGTGGCACTGCGCACCGAGATCGACGACAGCAGCGATAAAACAGAAACGACGCAGATGCCCATCACCACGATCGCGAGGACGAGCTCGATCAACGTCATGCCTCGTTCTCGCCGCATCACTGCACGCTCACGCGACCGATGCCGTCGACAGCGACAATATATGTTCCGACGTTGACGCTAGTGGCGCCGCTGAGAGGCCAGCCGTTGGTTTGAAATACGATCGTTCGGTTCGGATTGGCGTTGACGCCGGCGGGAGAAGTTGCGGCAAGCGCGGTGCCATCGATTCGGAGAACGGCCTGATTCCACGCGCCGGCAGCGCTGCATGTATTGCCGGCCGCCGCTCGCTGAAAACTGCTGTAACCAGCGGCGGTGATGCCTACTCGTACCTGGCAGCCGGAAGCAATCGCGATTCGCTGCGCATAACGGAGCGAGTTGGCGAGATCGTCGGCGAAGCCGCGCGCCTGGACAGTTCGATTCTCGACGAAGCGAGGGCCGATGGCCGCCGCGAGGATGCCCATGATCACCATGCAGGTGATCAGCTCGATGAGCGTGAAGCCGGCTTGTCGCGATGTGTTCATTGCTACAGCTGGCTTGAGTTGGAGGCGAGCTGCAGGTCGCAGCTCGCCTCGCAATCGTATCAGCGCACGCTCAGCAGCCGGCGAGGTTGGTCGTGATCGTCGGCGAAGTGCCCGCGACCGTCGACGGCAGATAGCGAACGTAACAGGTGGCGGGATTGCGCGAGCCGCCGGCCTGGAAATCCATCGCGCCGTTGGCGATGACCGTGGTGAAGCGACCCGACTGGTTGGTGGTCGTGTACACGGTGGCTTCGAAGGCGTTGCGAATGCCGGTGTTCGCAGCGGTCGGATAACCGAGCGCATTCATCGCGACGTTGGTGCCGTTGGCGCCGCCTTCCATCAACACGTTGGCGGGGTTGGTGCCCGCGGCGAGCCACATGCCGTGTGCCATGGCTGCGGCGCTCTTCAGGCCGCCTTCCATCGCACGTACCGTCGCCGCACGAGCCGAGCCGTCCATACGCGCGAAGCGCGGGATAGCAAACGCGGCGAGAATGCCGAGGATTACCATAACTACGACGAGTTCGATGAGCGTGAAGCCGCCCTGAGCGCGTGCCGACTTGGACATGACAAATAACTCCGTGCCGATGGGGTGAACTGTTATCAGGTTCGATCTCATGAATATCGGCGCTTTTGTGCGACTGCTGAAGTGTCAACGGACGGATTCGTGATGTTTGTCATACAAACTTATCCGCACCGTGACCGGTTTCTCAGTCAACCTCACACCTGCACCCGAGAAATCATCTCCCACATGGGCAGCATCACGCCCAATGCGAGGATACAAACGATGCCGCCGACGGTGACGATCAAGATCGGCTCGATCGCGGCGCTGAGATTCTTCAGCGCGTAGTCGACTTCGCGCTCGTAAAAACCCGCGACTTCGTCCAGCAGATCGGAGATCTCACCGGTCTCTTCGCCGACCGCCAGCATTTGTAAAACCAGCGGAGGAAACATACCGACCGACGCGGCTGCGCGGCTGAGCGGCTCGCCGCGTTCGACGGCGTCACGCATTTCAAGCACACGGGCTGACATAAATGCGTTACCCGCGGACTGTGCGATGACGCGCAATGTTTGGATGACCGGCATGCCGGCGTTGATCGAAATCGACAGCGACCGCGCGATACGCGCAAGGATGCCTTCGTGGAGCAGCTTGCCGAGCGCGGGTAATCGCAATTTGAATCGATCCCAGCGCAGCCGGCCGTTCGTCGTCGAAACATAATGACGGGCCAGCCCCAGGAACGTGACCAGCCCGCCGAGCACGATGTACCAATAGTCGCGAGCGAAATTCGAGACCGCGATGATCGCCAGCGTCGGCCATGGGATGTCATTGCCCAATGATTCGAACAGCGGCGCGAAGCGAGGGATGACGAACATCGTCAGCACCGCGATGGCGATGGCGATAACGCACATGACGATCAGCGGATAGCGCGTGGCCGCCTTGATCCGGTCGCGCATGTCCTGGTCCTGTTGCATGTATTCGGACAAGCGCTTGAACGAAGCTTCCAACGTACCGGTCTCTTCGCCGACGCGGATGATACTCACGTACAGCGGCGGAAAGATTTTCGGATAGCGCGCGAAGCTGCCGGCGAGATCGCGGCCGCCTTCGAGATCTTTGAGAATGTCTTCCAGTGTCTGACGTAACACAACGTTGTGAGTCGACGCTGCCAGACCTTTGATGCCACGGAGCAGCGGAATCCCGGACTTGGTGATCGTGTACATCTGGCGCGAGAACAGCACCAGATCCGACGTCTTCGGCTTGCCGAAGCCAAGTTTTCGCAACATCGCGCCGACGTCGCCCTGGTCGCGCGGCGTGGAGAGCTTGATCTCGATGGGCGTGATGCCGTTGCCGAACAGGCGCTCGGCAACGCTGTCGCGACTTTCGCCTTCGATCAGGCCGCTGGCGTATCCGCCGCCACGCGCTCTTCCTGTGTAGTTGAAGACTGGCATCGCTCAGTGCCTCAAACGACCTTCTCGGCGCTCAACGCGTCGGCGAGCAACGAGTCCGTCTCGTCTTGAGAGATGGACTCGACCGTCGGCGTGTCGTGATCGTCGAGGCCGCTGGTGACGCTCATCGCTTCGTCGATACTCGTAGCGCCGGTCGCGACCAACGCCAGCGCGGCCTTCGCCAACGTGACGAACTCGGGGCGTTTGCGGACGATCTCGGCGAATTCCATGGCGTCGCCACGGCGAACGGCATCGGCGAGCGGGCGATCGATTTCAAGCAATTCGTAAATGGCGGTACGGCCGCGATAGCCGGTGAGGTTGCAGTACGTGCAGCCCACGCCGGTTTGAAATTTCATTTCGGCGATTTGCATGACATCGAGCTGGGCATACAGCCAAGCGCGCTGCTGTGGATTAGGCTCGGTCGGTTGCGCGCAGTTGTCACAAACTCGACGCACAAGTCGTTGCGCGACGATGCCGTGCACAGCGGCGGCGATCATATAGCCGGCGGCACCCATATCTAACAAACGGTGAATCGTCGCGACCGCATTCATCGTGTGCAGCGTCGAGAACACGAGGTGACCGGTGATCGCCGCGCGCAAGCCGATGTCCACAGTTTCTTGATCGCGCATTTCGCCGACCAGAATCACGTCCGGGTCTTGACGCAACGTCGTGCGCAGCACGCGTGCGAAGTCGAGCCCGATCTTGGCATTCACCTGCACCTGGTTGACGCGATCGAGTCGATACTCGACCGGGTCTTCGACGGTGATGATCTTGGTGTCCGGCAGGTTCAGCTGATTCAACGCCGAGTACAGCGTCGTCGTTTTGCCGCTGCCGGTCGGACCCGTGACCAGCACCATGCCGGCGCTGCGACTGATCCAGTCGTGGAAACGATCGAGCATCGCGGGCTGCATGCCGATCTTGTCCAGCGTCATCAAGCTTGCCGATTGATCGAGCAAGCGCATCACCACCGACTCGCCGTGCTGAGTCGGCATCGTCGACAGACGCACGTCGATGACTTTGTCTTTGACCTTGAGCGAGAAGCGGCCGTCCTGCGGCAGGCGTTTCTCGGCGATGTCGAGGCCGCTCATCAATTTCAAACGCGTGACCAGCGCGCCGGCGACGCGGCGGCCATCGATCTTCTGTTCCTGCAACGTGCCGTCGACGCGTTGACGAACGCGCAGCGCAGATTCGCCCGGCTCGATGTGCAAGTCCGAAGCGCGCACCTGCACGGCGTCTTGGAACATCGTTTGAATCAGTCGCAACACCGGCGCGTCGGGCGAGCCTTCTTCGGCGCTCAACAAATCGAGATCGATGTCGCCTTCGCGCAGCTCGTCGCGCACTTCCTGCGCGATCGAGGCGATCTCGTCGGTGCGTCGATACACGACGTCCATCGTCTTGAGCAGGTCCGCCTCTTTCACCAGTGCGATACGCAATGGCTGCTTCAGGCGATTGACGAGCTCGTCATACGCCATCAGGTCGGTGGGATCGGACATGCCGACCAGCAGACCGCGCGCGTCCGATTGCAACACCAGCGAACGGAAGCGTCGGGCGTGAACTTCGGGCAGCAGACGCACTGTCTGTTGATCGAGCGTCAGCTGGCGGACATCGATGAACGGAATCTGCAGGTGCTGCGCCAAAACTTCGTGCAGCTTTTCTTCGCGCACGAGGTTGAGGTCGGTGAGCACCCGCCCGAGCTTGCGCCCGCTGCGCTTCTGCTCGGCGAGCGCGGTTTGCAGCTGCTCTTCGGTGATGATCTTGTGATCGAGCAGCAGCTCGCCGAGACGAACTTTTTTACGGCGCAAGTCGCTCATGACGTTATTTCAGTTTGCTTTGTTCCGTCAGCGCTTCGATGCGATCGGTCGGTTCCTGCACCAGCTTCGGCCAGTCGGCATCGCTCACCACCAACGGGCGCAGCAGGATCACCAGCTCGGTGGTGGTGCTCATATCGCGCTGACTGCGGAACAACCGGCCGACGCCGGGCACATCCCCTAGCAGAGGCATCTTGTAGTCCTGGCGACGGCGCGTTTCGCGCATCAAGCCGCCGATGACGATGACCTGGCCGCTGTGAGCTTTGACGATGCTGTCGGATTCGCGCACCTGGCTCAGCGCCAGCGGCAACGAATCGGTCTGGCCGCGCACCGACAGCTCTTTCTGCTGATCGGTGACGTCGCTGACCGTCGGATGAATGTGCATGAGAACGTTGCCGGTCTCGCTGATCTGCGGCGTCACATCGAGCGCCACGCCGGAGAAGAACGGCGTCAGCTCCAGGTCGACTGTGGTCGTCGTCGCGTCGCCAGTGGTGGTGTCGCTCGACACGCCGGTGACGAAGAATTCGTCGGTGCCCGCTTTGATCACGGCCTTCTGATTGTGCAGCGTCGAGACTCGCGGGCTCGACAACACGCGTGTCCGGCCTTGCAAGCCAAGCAGTTCGATGAAGGCGTTGAAGTCGGCGAAGTTCGCTGCGAGCGTGAATGCGCCGCCCAACGTGTTTTGTACGAAGCCGTTGATCGGGTTGCCCGGGGCGACGATCACTTGATCGCCGCGGGGCGCGAGCAGATCGCCGTCAAATCCACCCGGGGGTGCTGCCTGGCCGAGGGTGTATTGTTTGTTACCGTCGCGAAGCACCGCGGCCCAGTTGATGCCAGCCTGGTAAGCGTCGCTCAACTCGACCTCGACGATCTTCGCTTCGAGGATGACTTGCTGAGTCACGGTCGCTTCGGTGCGCTGCAGATATTCGGCGACGTCGCGCAATTCGCTCGGCATCGCGCGAACGACGATCACACCGGATTGGCTGTTGATGACGACGCTGCGATCGGACTTCTCGGCGCCAGCGCCGACGATGGCGCGCAGGTCGACGCCGATGCCTTCCCAGAATTTGGTTTCGCTGCTGGTCACGACGGTCGTGCCGGTGACCTTGGCCTCGGAGCCCTCCTCGCCGGAGCTTGATGAGCTCGACGAGCTCGATGTGCCCGAGCCGTTCGAGTCGCGGCCTTGCGTGATCTGTCCGGAGCTCACACGCGTGTGCGAGATGCCCTGGCGTTGCACGTCGAGATAGTTCAAACGGAACAAACGCGTTTGCAACGTGGCCGGCAGCACCATGTAGCCGGTGCTGACTTTGCGATAATCATAACCATACAAATCGCGCACGGCGTTCAGCACGTCTTCGACTGTGACGTGCTTCAACTGCAACGAAATGCGGCCGCTCACGTCGGGATGCACGAGCATGTTGTGAGGCGTGCCGTCGACCAGGCCGGCAAAGAAAGCTCGCGCCGGAGCTTCGTCGACGTTGACGTCGAAGCGGGGCTCGCTGCGGGTTTGTACGGGCGCTTCAACTTGAGGCGCCGTTTCTTGCGCAAACGCCGGCATCATCAAGCTCAGCGACAACCCGGCGGCGCACAGTGCGCGTCTCATGACCCTTCTCCGGATTGCGCGACGTTATGACGAATTTGCATGGGCTTGGCCGCCAGACGCGCGATGTTTGTTTCACCGTCGCGCGAGTAGCGCACGCCGTCGCTGTTCACTTCCAGGATCTTGATCGATCCGACGTGATCGCCCGCCCGCACGACTTTGCCGTTGACGATGGCCAGGCGGCGCTCGCCGGATTGCAGAATGGCTTCGACACGCACGGCCTGCAGCGTTTCGCCGTTTGTAGCGGGGCGCAGGTGCGCGGGCTGAGTCGGGTCGACCAGGCGATCGGCCGTGGCGGCCTTCGCGGTCATCGACAGCAGCAGCGTGGCGAGATAACGGTTGTTGAGGGCTTGCATAAGAGATACTCGGATCAGACGCCGATCCAATCTTTGTCCATGCTCAAGGTGTTGATCTCGATGCGGACGCGGTTGGTCGGATGGCGAACGGTTTCCAGCTCCAGGAGCTTCCAGTAGAAGCGCCATTCGAGGGCTTCCAGGGCGTGCAGATAAGCGAGGATGTCGAGGTAGCGGCCTTCGATGACCAGCTCGACCGGATGCACATACGGCCCTGCCTCGGATGTTTCTGTTTCGACGTACGCGCTGGTGCTGGCGGGCGTCGCTATCAACGATTCGGGTGCAGGTGCCGCCGGCTTGGGCTTCACCAGCGTAGTCACCGGTTTGTTATGCAAGCTGATCAGCGTGACGCCGCGCTGGCGGGCGAGCACGTCCTGGATCACTTGCACCATGCGCTCCGGTGGAATCAGGCCGGAAGATTTCGAGGCCAGCTGCGAGTTGATCGCGGCCAGGTCTTTGCGCAGCTGCTCTTCTTTCTTGAGTGCAATCGCGGCTGGATCGTTTTGCACGGTGGCGTCCATCGAGTCCGCCGAGGAAACCATTGTTTCCTGCAAGCTGGTGAGCTCGCCGTCGAGTGCTTGTTGGCGCGCGGTCAGCGGATCCCACAGCGCCGCCGTCCAGCCCATCACGACGACGGCCAACACGGCGATGGCGATCAAGCCGCGTTCGCGCAACGACATGCGATCGAACCGGCTCATCAGTGTTTCCAATCCGGCGGGCAACCTCATGTCGCAGCCTCCGGCACAGTCGTGGCGGTGAGCGACTTGCTGCCTGCACGGAAGCGAATGTGCTTTTCGGTCGCTGCTGCCTTTATCTTCGCGGCGGCAGCGGCGTCTTCTTCGCTATTACCTTCGGCGAATTTCGATGCAGCGTCGGCCTGCGGGCGCTCGATCACGAAGTCGTCGAAGCGTGTGCCGGCGAGGGCAGTCTCACGAGCGAGCCCTTGCAGATAAACCGGCACGGTGTCGGCGTTCAATGTCGCGCCTTGCAACGTCATCGAGCCATTCGTGCCCGAGAGCAGCAGGCTGTCGAGCCACAATCCGTCGACGTGTCGTCGAGCGAGCGCTTCGAGTCGGGCCGCGAAGCCGACGGTCTGACCTGCGGCCCCGTCTTGCAATACTTTTAGAGCGCGCTTGCGAGCGGCAACGGTCTCGGTGAGTTGCTTCACGCGAGCGTCGATTTCTACCGGATTGCCGCGAGCGGCGTGCAGCTCGCCGACTTTCGCGACGACCTGTTCCTGGCGAGCGGCGCGCTCGCGCATGGTGTTCACTTGCACGGCGAGCTCTTCGACTTGCCGATTCGCGTAGAAAGAAAAGCCCAGCAACGCGACCGTGACGACACCCACTGCGCCGAGCAGCGTCGCGGCCGAGAGCTGCTTGTGCTCCCGGCTGAAAATCGGCTGATACAGGTTGATCTGTTGCCGCATGGCTACGGATCTACCTTGTCGTCGCGCAGAGCCGCGCCGAGCGCCATCAGTGTCGGCCAGTCGGTCACGAGATCGTCGCCACCGCTCGGCACGTTGAAGATCTCGCCGACGTTCAGCACGCTGACTCGCAGGCTGGTTTCGTTCTTCAGCTCTTGCGCGAGGTCATGAGCGTGTGCAGCGGCGGGCGCGAGTACCAGGTCGCCGATGGGCGTCTGGTCATAATGACTTTCGTAGTAATCGAGCGAGCGCTGAATTTCCAAGGCGAGCGCGGCGGCGTCGATCGTCGCGCCGTTGCGACTGTCGTGACCGAAACGAGCGGTGTCGATGCGGCGAGTCAGGTACATCACGCCTTGGCGCGTAGTCACCAGCTGCGCGAAACGCTCGTTCAGCGCGAGCATCGCCACGCCTTTGTGATCCTGCGGCAGCAACGCACTCAGATTGCGGAGGCACAGCTCGGGAATGTCGATGGAGTCGAAGCCTTTCGCCGCGGATCGCGCGGTCGAAGAAATGCGCTGAATCGCTGCGTCCCGCGCGGCGACGGCGAACAACATTTTTCCCTGGGTGCGGCGCACCGGATCCGGCGTTTCGAACACGTCGACGACGGCTTCGTCGACGCTGAAGTTAATGACGTCGCGCAATCGCCAGCGGATCGCGGCACGCATTTCGGCCGGCAGCACATCCGGAGCCTCGACTTGAACGATTTGGTAGTCGTCGCCGCCGATAACTGCGCATACAGGCGCACGCCCGACGCGCAATTTATCGAGCAACGCCTTGAGCGCCGGCGCGGCGTCGCCCGAGGCCGCGTGAACGGCGCAATGTTCGATCGAAGGCTTGCCTTCGCCGCTACGCCTGACGACGGCGAGCGCGAAAGAACCGTCCGCGAGCGCGATGCCGGCCCGCGCGTCGGGGCGCAGTGCCTTTCTGAGGAGCATCTTGTTCAGCAGCGGTAACACAACCGACTCCAGTCCCTGCACAGGGTGATATCTGAGAGATAGCGGCCGGGGCTGCGAAACTTGATTAAGCAACGGGTGAACTGCGGATCAGCGCACAGGACGTTAGGGCTACCGCGCGATCGGCGAGCGGATCGCTGAGGGGGTGTTAAGGGTTGGTCGTAAGTCCGTTGAACTCATCGGGCGTTCGGCGGACGAAGGGTAGGGGTCGGCTGTCAAGCGGCGCCGAGTCTGAAGGGGTTCAGGAGTGTGACGTGGGTCACGGTTCCGCGGAGCGCCGATTGCCCGTTCAGCTGGCGCTTTCTGGGCTTGCGCGCAATAGTGGTCATGCGCAAAAGTGTAAAGAAGTCTATATTTCGACTGTTCTGTTGCGCGGTTACGAGTCAACTCAGGGTTCAAAGATACCCAGGGCTGTGCAGCGTATTGAAGGCACAAGAGCACAGGGTATGGGTCCGCAGGGTAGTGGACCGGCCCATGCACCGGGAGGAGAGGTTCGTGGGCAAAGCGACAAAGATCGCGGCCATCATCGGCATGACGTCGTTGATGGCGGTAGCAACAATAATGGTGGAGGCGGCCGAGCAAGCCGCGCCAAGCACGTTCGTTACCCTGAAGCTGGAGGGCGCGTGCGACGCCCAAAACACGCGTTTGTGGCTCATCAACTCGCACACCTACAAGACCATCGCGACCACGGTCCGCTGGCGCGCGGCCGGCGGTAAAGATCTGCAGGAGCAGTTCTATCCCGGGCCGAATTCGATCCGCGAGATCGGTTGCGCTTCCGAAGCCGAGATCCTGGACGCGAAGTTCGCCGACTTCTAGTGAATCCGTCACGCCAGGCGGCCAGCTGCTCGGCCGCATGCCGATGCTGTCGCTATCGTTTACAGATGACGAGCTGATGTCCGCTCGCGGCACGGTTTATATACAAACGCGCCCGTCGGCTTTTTTCGCCCGCAGTTCGAGCGCACGCTGTGGCCGCTAGTGCCGCAGTGGTTGATGGAGCAGACGCGTTAGGGAGAGAAAAAAATAGCGTGCGCGACATTCATCACATCGCGCACGCCTGCATCCGAGATGGCTCAGGGGGATAATTGACCATCGTCGTAAGCACGTTAAAAACCGAAGAGACTCGCGCTCCCGACATCACATCCGAAGCGCACGATTTCTATAATGCAGGAGCCGTGCCAGCCGCCAGAGGCTGGCAAAACGGCGAGAAACAAGGCTCGCGCAACGCTCAAACCCCTTCAAATGCACTCATGATGTGCAGCCCGGCCACCGCTGCGCGCCAAAATGAGTGCGTCGCCCGAGATTTGTTACCGAATTGTCAATATCGGCGGCGCCGCGGGGCTGTGCAATCCAACGGTAAGCTCTGGAAGCCTGTCGGGCAGGCATCGTTGCCGGCGATGCAAGTCCGCGAACCGGCGGCAAAATAGAAACAAAAAATATCGCGCGAATCATCTCAGCGCCAAGCGTGACTCAGTCTGAAGGAGAGTAGGCTCCCTTCCGCACCGGGTGTCCTCCATCGGTGCAGAGTCGGCAGGGAAAAAAACGCCGCAACGTCGCGGCAAATAGGAAGGGAGAATCCTATGCATAGCAAAGGTAGGCACCTGTGGGTGCCAGCAGCCCTGTTTGTGTCTTTGTGTTACACGCAGAACGCTCAAGCTCAATCGACCGATCAAACGCAAACGCCGAACGTCGAACAGGCCGGAATAACAAAAAGTCTGCAGCAGCAAGTCGGAGCCGGAGTGGGAAACATCATGACGCCCGGCTCGTCCACGTTCATCATCGCTCGCGATCCAGCGCGTTCGATCCGACGCGGACGACAGTTGTTTCAAAGAAAATTCACCGACGCACAAGGGTTCGGACCACGCACGAACGACGGCATAGGAGATATTCACGCCCAGGCGGCAATCGGAGCAGGACTGGTCGACAGCTGCGCCGGATGTCACGGGCGCCCTCGGGGCTCGGCGGGTTTCGGCGGTGACGTCGTTACACGCCCGGACAGTCGAGACGCGCCACACTTGTTTGGTCTGGGCCTGCAGGAAATGGTTGCTGATGAGATCACGGGGGAACTGCGCGCCATACGGCAGAACGCGATCAATACAGCGATCAGCACCCGAACTGCAGTCGAACGTCCATTGCAGAGTAAGGGCATCAGTTACGGAACGATCCGCGTCTCGGCCACCGGTGCCGTCGACACCAGCCGCGTCGTGGGGATCGATCCGGATCTGCGGGTGAGGCCTTTCTTCGCGCAAGGCGCCACGATCTCGATTCGTGAGTTCATCATCGGTGCCTTCAACGACGAGATGGGTCTGCAGGCGGTGGATCCGTTGACGGCCTCGGCAGCGGCCGGCGGCAGAGTCACCACGCCGACGGGCATGATTCTCGATGGCTCGACCGATCGCATCCAACGCAGCCTTGCGACCACGACGGGCGACGATCCGGACCGCGACGGCGTCACCAACGAGATTCCGACTGCGCTGGTCGATCACATGGAGTTTTACCTGTTCAACTACTTCAAACCGGGAACGTATCAACACACCAACACAGCGCAGATCGGCCAGAATCTGCTGGTGCAGATCGGTTGCACGGGGTGTCACATACCGAACCTGGTGATTACGCGCGACCGGCGTGTCGCGGATGTGGAAACGGCTTACGATCCCGCCCGCGGTATTTTCAACAAGATGTTTGCTACGGCGTCGGTGCTGTTCACCGAACAGAACGACGGCTCGGGCCATCCGACCATCAAGGTGCCGGTGCGCAATTCGTTCATGATTCGCAACTTCTATGCGGACATGAAGCGGCACGATCTGGGGCCGAACTTCCACGAGCGCAACTACGACGGTTCGATCACGACCCATTTCATGACCGAGCCTCTGTGGGGCGTGGGCAGCTCGCCGCCGTACGGCCACGACGGACGCAGCATCAACTTGCGAGAGGTGATTTTGAGACACGGCGAAGAGGCACAAGCGTCGCGCGATGCATTCGACGCGCTACCCGAGTCCTCGAAGCTGGCGATCTTCGAGTTCCTCAACGAGTTGGTGTTGTTCCCGCCGGACGATACGGCGTCGAATCTCGATCCGGGCAATCGAAGTGCACCGGCATTCCCACAGCGGGGTCATGGCAGCATTCGCTTGCCGACGCTGTTCAATAATCCTAACGAGCTGGAATGAGTCACTTCAGCGGGCGGCCCTGCGGGCTGCCCGCTTCCAAGGCTTCGATCGTGCGCGGCCAATCGTCTTTCAACAATCGCGACAGCGCGCGATCGGCGAGCAGTTTGCCGTCGGTCTGGCAGCGAGGGCAGTAGTTCGTCTCGTTCTCCGCATAGCGAATACGTTGCACGGATGTTCCGCAGACGGGGCAGGGCAAGCCATACCGGCCATGAACTGCCATCTCTTTACGAAACGCCGTGACTTTCTCTGGAAAACCGTCGGCAGCTTCGGCGCGAAGGCGTTCGATCCATTCCCTCAGCACCGCTTGAGTGGCGTCGTAAAGTCGTCGCCACTCGTCGTCGTTGAGCTGCCTGGTTTGTTTCATCGGCGACAGACGTGCCCGATGCAAAATTTCATCCGAATACGCGTTGCCGATACCGCTCAGAATCGTCGGGTCGGTGAGCGCGCGCTTGAGCGTGTGATTGCGTTTGTTCAAGCGTTCGCGAAACCGTTCGAGTGCGACGCCGAGAACCTCCAATCCGCCGCGGTCGTGTTCTTCGAGTTGCCGCTCGCCCGCGACGACGTGCAGCGATGCGCGCCGTTTGGTGCCGGCCTCGGTCAATGTGAGCACGCCGTTGTCGAACGTGAGTTGCAGCAGCGGCGAGCGAATTCGGCCGAGATGATCTTTCGGATACCAGTGCAGCCGGCCGGCGATCATCAGGTGGATCACCAGCCACAAGTCGTTATCGAGCCCGATGGCGATGCGTTTGCCGATGCGCCGCAAGCGCGTGACCGTGTGGCCTTCGCAAAGAGACAGGGGAGGTTCGGCGGTGCGAAGCAGGAACGGATTCTTTAACGCAATCCGTTCCAACCGATGCCCGACGATGCGCTCGTCGAGCGCTTCGATATAAACAGCGACGTCGGGCAGTTCAGGCATGACGACAGAACTGCCCGAGTCCCATCAAAGTTCGCGCAAGCCGGTCGTGATCGGCAACTTCGCCGCCCGCAGGCTTGGCAGCAGGCCGCCAATCAAACCGAGCACGAGTGCCCAGACGATTCCCTGCACCAGTAGTTGCGGCGTGACCGTGAACGCGAATGTGAGCTGACTGAACGTCGAGAAATTCATGGTCGATGTGCGCAGCCCGTTGAACGCGAAGTAGGAAACGATCGCACCGAACGCGCCGCCGACCAGGCCGATGAATAACGCCTCAACCAGCACGGACACGACGACCGGCGCCGCACCGAAGCCCAATGCTCGCAACGTTGCGATCTCACGCATGCGCGAAGAAACAGCCGAGTACATCGTGTTCAAGGCCGCGAAGATCGCGCCGAGACCCATGAGCACCGCGATCGATTTGCCGATGGTGCTCACCAAGGTCACCAGGATGCGTGACTGTTCTTCGTAATATTGCTTCTCGCTGAACACGCGCACGTTCAAACGCGGATCGCTGGTGAGCTCGTCCTTGAACGCCTGCATGGCGTCGGGACTGGTGAGTTTCACGCGCATGGATTGATACGAAGTGCCGCGGTTGTAAGCATTCTGCAGCACGCTCGCATCGGTCCAGATCTCCGATTCGGCGACGCTGCCGCGATCCTCGAAGATGCCCGCGACGGTCCAGTTGGTCGTGCCCCAGCGCAGCTGGCTGCCGACCTTCAGTCCCGCGAACTGCAAGCTCGCGCCTTTGCCGACCACGACTTCGAACTTGCCTGGCGTGAAGTTCGTGCCTTCGACGATCTTGAATCCGCCGCGCAGCTTTGCCGCTTGCGCGCCCACACCGCGCAAAGGAACGTTTGCAGCTGTGCCAGTGGTGAGCAACGGCACGTCGACGACGACGTAGAGCTCCGGCGAAACCACCGGGCCTTGCTCGTCGCGCAGTATGTTCTTCGAGTCGGCGATCACGCGCGTCTGGTCCTGCGACAGGCCGCTACCCATTTCATCCGTCGCGCCACTGCGCAACACGATAGCGACTTGCGGCGAGCCGGAAATTTCCAGCACCGCACGAAATCCTTCCGCGATGGACAACACGCCGATGAGCACAGTCACGACGCCGGCAATGCCGACGAGCGCGACGATAGACGACGCCATACGCTGCGACATATTGCGCAGGTTCATGGCAGTGATCGCGCTGATTTGAGACAAGGAGTTGTTAGACATGATTGGTGTTTACCTGATTTTCGGGTCGAAAGTGGCCAAGGCCCTTTCGAAGGCGCCCGACAAAAGGCGCGACTTTTGCCGAGCTACCTCAAGTCTTGCGGAGTGCGTCGACGATCTTCAGGCGAGCTGCCTGGCTGCACGGCAAGGCTGCAGCGAGCCCGCCGAGAACCAGAATCAGCACGGTGCCGACCGCCCATGTCCAACCCGGCATGCCGAGCACGGGGAAGAACTGCGCCATCGCTTTACCAATGCCTTCGCCCGCCATCGCCGCAAGCCCGAGTCCGATATAACCACCGAGCGCGGTCACCAACAGTGCCTCGCCAAGAATCATTGTTGTCACACCCGCGCCCGAGAAGCCGAGGGTCTTCATCACGCCGATCTCGTTGATGCGCTCACGAATCGATTGACCCATCGTGTTCGCCGTCACCAGCAACATGGTGAAGAACACCGCGGCCGCGACCAATGTGAGCAGCTTGCCGATGTTGCCCATCTGATTCGCGAACCCCTGGATGAACGCTTTCTCGGTCGAGGTCTTGGTCTCGGTCGAAGAATTGGCGAACAGCGCATCGACGTTGCGCGCGATCTGCTCGGAACGCGCCGGGTCTGCGACCTTGATCACCACCATGCCGATCTGGTCTTTGATCTGCGAGCGCGACTCGTTGAGATAGTCGTAGTGGAAATAGATCGACTGGTTGTCGCCGTTTTCCGCGTGGAAGATGCCGACGATCTTCATCGGCCAGGTGTTGGTGCCGTCTTTTTGCGTCCAGATGTTCGAACGCATCGGAATGGTGTCGCCCACCTTCCAATTGAAACGCTGCGCGACCACGTCGCCGACGATCGCGCTGGTGCGATCCTTCAACCAGGCGTCCTGGATTTCGGGCGACAGATTGTAATCGCTGTACACCTGCAGGAACGACGGCACATCGACACCGAACGTGCCGATCTGATTGCGATCGTCCTGATATACGCCGCCGAACCAGTTCGACGTGGTCGCGACTTTCACGCCCTCGACGCCGCGAATGCGATTCAGATAGGCGAGCGGGAACGATTGCACGATGGAGATCTTGTGCAACGTCACCAGTCGGTCGACACCGGCGAGATCCGGGCTGCCGGTGAGTGCGACACGTAGCGTCTGCATCAAGCCGAACAGCAGGAACGCCACGATGATGGACGCCAGCGTCAGGCTGGTGCGCAGCCGCTTGCGGCCGAGGTTGGCCCATAGCAAAGGAAGATATTTGAACATCACGTCACCTCACGCCGCGGCTTCGCGGCCGAGCTGACCTTTATTCAAATGCAACACGTGCTTGGCGCGAGCCGCCGCGTGCGGATCGTGCGTGACCATGATGATGGTCTTGCCCTGTTGCTGATTCAGCGCTTGTAACAGGTCGAGAATCTCGTCGCCGGCTTTGCGATCGAGATCGCCCGTGGGTTCGTCGCATAACAGAAGCGTCGGATCGGAAACGATGGCGCGCGCGATGCCGACGCGTTGTTCCTGACCGCCCGACAACTCACGGGGCTTGTGCTGAGCACGCTCGCCCAGGCCCACCAGGCTCAACGCCGCATTCGCGCGTTTCTTTCGGTCGCTGGCAGAGAGTTTCGTGAGCAGCAGCGGCAGCTCGACGTTGCGCTCGGCGGTCAGCACCGGCAACAGGTTATACATTTGAAACACGAAGCCGACGTGATTGGCGCGCCAGCGGCCGAGGTCGCCGTCGCTCATCGAGTCGGTGCGTTGACCGGCGATCTCGATCGATCCCGAGGTCGGACGGTCGATGCCGCCGATCAGGTTCAGCAACGTGGATTTGCCCGAGCCCGACGGGCCCATCAACGCCAGGAAGTCGCCCTTGGGAATATCCAGGTCCAGCTGATGCAGAACATGAACCGTCTCGGAGCCTCGCTTGTAATCCTTCGCGACGCCTCGCAGCCGTACCAATGCCTCGTCCGTCATTCTTGTCACTCCTGCTTCTTCTTGACCGGGGCGCCCTCGGCGAGGCCGCTGACCGGTTTGCCTACAAGGACGTCGCCGGCATTGATTCCCGACAACACTTCAGTCTGTCCGTTGCGATCGCCGCCGGTGCGCACGGCGACGCGCTCCACCGACTCGTCGTTCACGCGCCACACGAACGTGGTTTCGCCATCTTTCACAATCGCTTCCGTCGGCACCCGCACCGCTGGTCGCGCTGCTGCCGTCGCCGGCTCAGCGGCGCGATCGTCCATGAAGCTCACCTTCACGCCCATGTCCGGCAGGATGCGCGGATCGAGCTGATCGAAACCGATGCGCACGCGCACCGTCGCCTTCTGACGATCGGCGGTGGGCACGATGTTGATCACGTGGCTGGGAATGGTCCAATCCTGGTACGCATCCAGCACCGCCTCGGTGCGCTGATTGGCTTTGACGCGATTGATGAAGGCTTCGTTGACGTCCACTTCAATTTCTCGCGAATCCATGTCAACGATTGTCGCGATTCCGGTGCGGGTGAAGCCGCCGCCCGCGGAAATCGGCGAAACCATCTCGCCCGGTTGCGCGTCTTTCGAAACGACGACGCCGTCGAACGGCGCGCGAACTTGTAAATCGTCGAGGTCCTGAGCACGCACGCGAACGCTGCCTTGTGCGACTCTCACTTCGCTACGCAATGCTTCCAGCCGCGCTTTCAATGCGTCGTGCTCGGCTTCGGCGGCATCGAGCGCTTGTTCGCTGACGAGCTTATCGGCACGCAATTGTTGATTACGACGCAGATTGCGTTCAGCTTCGGCGACCCGGACCTGGATTTCCTGCAGATTTTTATTCGCCGAGTCGAGCTGACGCTCGGCGAGCTCGTACTGTGGGCGCGAGGTTGTATCGTCGAGCCGCGCGAGCATCTGGCCTTGTTTGACCTCCATGCCTTCTTCGATCAGCACTTCGGCGACTTTGCCGGTGACCTTCGCGGACACTGTCGCCTGGCGACGTGCGACGACGTAGCCGGACGCATTCAACACTGCGCCACCGCCTCCGCCACCCGACGAGGCCGCGGTCGCCGTGACCATTTCGACTTCGATGGCGTTGTCTCGCAACAGCGCATACGCGGCGGCGACTGCCGCCAGTAGTAAAACACCGGCGATGAACCACTTATATACGCCGGGACGGCTGCTGCGCGTGGGTTCCGGGCTGCGTTCGATCCGCAGGCTGTCGAGTGCGTTCTGGTCGAATGACATGAAAACCCTTCGTTCCTAAAGGCCGTCGCGTCCGGACGAATCGCCGGCGGGAGTCTGTAATAAGTATGGAGTACCGCTGCCACTGGCCGGCGGGCGCAGCGATTCTAATCCTGACCGTGGCGTCGCGTAAGGCGAGTCGGTGAACGGCGGCGGGGCACCGGCGAGTTCGCAACGGATGCTCGTATGAGGGTGAGTCGAAAGGGCCTCGGCCACTTTCGACCAGAAAACCAGTCAGGCCATGGCCCGTTGCATCAGCAGGAACTGTTCGGTCAACGGCATGGTGGGCAGCGTGAAATAAAACACCGCGCCTTGGCCGGGCTTGCCCTCGGCCCAGATCCGCCCGCCGTGACGATCGATGATGCGTGCCACGGTCGCAAGCCCCACGCCGGTGCCTTCGAACTCGGCGGTGCCGTGCAAGCGTTGGAACGGCTTGAACAGCTTCTGCTCGTGCGCCATGTCGAAGCCCGCGCCGTTGTCACGAATGAAGATCGTGGCCATCGAGCCATGTGTCGACATCCCGACTTCGACGTGGGCGTTTTCGGTCCGCGACGTGAACTTCCAGGCGTTCGCCAGCAGGTTCACGAACAAATCGCTGATCAGGCGACGGTCGCCGTGCACGCTCATGCCGGGTTGAATTTCTATCTGGACGGTGCGGAATGCATCTTTCTGGCGCAGATCCTGGACGATGCTTTCCACCAGCGCGGTCACATCGATGATCTCTCGATGCAATGTATGACGAGAGATGCGCGACAACACCAGTAACGCATCGATCAGCTCGCCCATCTGACGCACGCTGCCTTGAATGCGCTTCAGGCGTCGCCGCTGATCTTCGTTGGCATGGGGCATCGACAATTCGAGCAGGCCCGCCTGGCCGGCGATGGTGGTGAGCGGCGAGCGCAGGTCGTGTGACACGGAGGCGGTGAACGCTTCGAGCTCGCGATTCGCACGCGCCAACGATTCGTTCGCATCGCGCAGCTGGCGATGGCTCGGCACCGAGAGAATCGCCGGGAGCGCTCGCCACAACGTGATCGCCGTAGGCACCGAGGCCGCGGCGGTGGCCACTTTGATGATGCCTTCGAGCCAATAGTCGGTGTGCCAGACGTTCCAGATATCCATCAAGTGCGTCAGGCCACAGCACACGATGAAAATTCCAAAGCACAACAACATGCCCGTGAACGGCAGGTCGCGCCGGCGGCGCGCGATATAGACAAGCACGAACGGGATGGCGAAGTAGGCCATCGCGATCGCGACGTCGGCTATGACGTGCATCCATAGGATGCCCGGGGTCCACATGTAGCAATGTCCGTGTGGGAGGAAATGATCGCCGCTAAACCAGGACACGTCAGTGTCGGGCATGCGTGCTCCTATCGCGCATCGACGGCGCGCATTGTAGCTGTCGCAAAAGCATGACCTCGTTCGTCTTCATTTCAGCTTTCAATGCGCGGCGAGCTGGAGAACGGCAGGCCTCGGCCCGGCGCTTGAGAACGACGACGACAATTACGCAAGCAGTCGGACTGTGTAACTCACTCCGGGCGGCGGCGAGCTGGTACTTTACGAAGTGCTGTTTCGCGGCGTGGAAGGTTAGAGAAAAATTTATGCAGAAGGGCTGCAGATCGTCCAGGTGATGACAATGGCGCTTTCATGCATTCGTTTTTCTAAACAACCTCCGAGGCGTTCTGGAGCTAGGCGAGGCCATGGCCGTAGCATCAAATCCCTGATCCCGCATAGCGGAAAGTTATTACACACTGTACCGGCTGGACGGTATAGTTACCGCCCTGTCGTAGTGCCCCCGAATCCCATGGCCGAACTAGCCTCCAACGTCACTCCTGCGCGCGAGCGGATCTTGGAAGCCGCCGAACGCGTCGTAGGTGATGTAGGCGCGGCCCGCATGACGCTCGAAGGAGTCGCGCAGGCGGCCGGCGTCAGCAAGGGCGGATTGCTTTATCACTTTCCGACCAAGGAAGCCTTGCTGGGCGCGCTGGCCAAGCGTTACGTGGAAGGCATGGTCGATTGCGTCGAGCAAGCCAAGGGCAACACCGGTGCCCACGACTTGCGAGCTTGCATCGTCGGCGTTCTGGATCCTCAGCAACGCGCGCGAGTGCGTGGCATGGGAGCGGCGTTGTTCGCAGCCGCGGCGAACGATCTGACGCTGCTGGAAGTGATTCGTGAGCGCATCGCTCATTTCATGCGGCAGCTGGAGGACAGCAATGTGGACTTCGCACGCGCCGCCATCGTCACGCTGGCTATCGACGGTTTGATCATGCGCGAGTCGCTGCGCATCTCGTCCTTTACGGACGAGCAGCGCCAGCGCGTCGTAGAGCAGTTGTTACAGATCGCCGACGAGGCTTATCGCAGCTAGTCACCGCGCCGGGGCGCGACCCTTTTTCAGGAAGCCGGGCTCCCGTCCAAGCCACCCAGTATCTGTCCGTCGCCGACTCGATCGCGACGGCCCGTTTTTGAGTTTGTTGCAGGTCAAGAATATGAACACCATCAAGCAGGGTAGTCGTCACTCGTTAGTGAAATCTTTGCTCGTTATCGCGGTCGGCGCTGTGCTGCTGACCGCGTGCGGCAAACAGGAGCAGCAGCACGCTCCGCCGCCGCCGGAAGTGGCCGTGCAAACGGTGTCGCAGAATCCAGTGCCGCTGGATCTCACATACACCGCACGTACTGTCGGTTCGCGCGAAGTCGAAGTGCGCGCTCGCGTCGGCGGCATTCTGATAAAGCGCCGCTACGAAGAAGGTGGCTCGGTGAAGCAGGGCCAGCCGATGTTTCTGATCGATCCGGAGCCGGTGCGTGCGCGCTTGTCTTCGGCACGCGCCGAAGTGGCCGTTGCGAAAGCACGTTTGGAAGAGGCGCGCCGTCAACGCGATCGCGTGTTGCCGTTGTTCGAACAGAACGCGGTGAGCCAGAGCCGTCGCGACGAGGTGGTGTCGGGTTTCGAAGTGGCGCAAGCCAATCACGAAGCAGCCGGCTCCAACTTGCGCATGGCGCAGCTGGATCTTGAATACACCGATGTGCGCGCGCCGATCTCGGGTCTCACCAGTCGTGAAGTGTTGTCGGAAGGCAGCCTGGTCGGCACCGAACAAGGCACCAGCTTGTTGACCAAGATCGTGCAGGTCGATCCGTTGTACGTGGAGTTCTCGGTGCCCGAAGCGGAAGCCGCTTTGATTCGCGCCAGCCTCGCGCCGGCCAATCATCAGTCGCCGCCGCGTGTGAAGCTGTTGCTCGAAAACGCCCAGGAATATCCCGTGACCGCCACGGTGAACTTCATCGACAACGCAGTCGATTTGAACTCGGGCACGGTGCGTGTGCGCGCCGTGTTGAGCAATCCGGAAGCGCAGCTGATTCCGGGCCAGTTCATTCGCGCCAAGGTCGAAGGGGTGATGTTGAGCAGTGTCGTCGCCGTGCCTCGCAAGGCGGTGATGTCGAGCCCGCAAGGTCCGTTCATGTGGATCGTCAACGGCGAGCAGAAGGTCGAGTTCCGTCCGGTGCAGCTCGGTCGCTCGATGGGTAACAACATCGTCGTCGCCGGCGGTCTCGCGCCCGGCGATCGTTACATCGTCGAAGGTGTGCTCAAGGTGCAGCCCGGCATTCAAGTGAGTGCCGTTGCCTCGGACGCGGAGGCTGCTTCCAAGCAGGCAGCGCAGCCGTCATCTCAGACGCCGGCGGCCCAGGGCGGCGCGTAACAAGCGCGGCACATAAGGAGCCCTCATGCTTTCCAAGTTTTTTATCACGCGGCCGATCTTCGCCTGCGTCATCTCGGCGTTCATCGTGATCGCCGGTATCGGCGGCATGATCTCGCTGCCGATCTCGGCGTATCCAAACATCATTCCGCCGTCTGTCACGGTGGCCGCGGTCTATCCGGGCGCCACTGCCGAAACGATTGCGTCGACCGTCGCCGCGCCGTTGGAAAAGGAAATCAACGGCGTCGAGGGCATGCTGTACATGAACTCGGTGAACTCCGGCAACGGCACGCTGATGATCACCGTGACGTTCAACATCGGCGTCGATCCGGACCTCGCGACCGTCAACGTCAACAATCGCATTCAGGCGGCGATTCCTCGCCTGCCCGAAGAAGTGCGTCGCCAGGGTGTCGTGGTGCGTAAAGCGTCGACGACGTTCCTGCAGATCGTGTCGGTGCACTCGCCGGACAACAGTGTCGACCTGCTCTCGTTGAGTAGCTATGTGACGCTGAACATTCTCGACGAGCTGCGCCGTATTCCCGGCATCGGCGACGTGCAGATGTGGGGCCAGGACTATGCGATCCGCATTTGGATGCAGCCGGACAAACTGGCGCAGCTGGGCCTCACGCCTTCGGACGTCGCGGCCGCGGTTCGGCAGCAGAACTCGCAGTTCGCCGCCGGTCAGATCGGCGTCGAGCCGGTGGATGCACAGGTCGACTTCACTTACGCGGTGACGGCGCAAGGCCGTATGCAAGAGCCCGAAGAGTTCGAGCAGATCGTCGTGCACACGACCGAATCCGGCAACATCGTGCGTTTGAAGGATGTGGCGCGGGTCGAACTCGGAGCGCAGAGCTACAACTTCGGATCCACGATCAACGGTCAGCGTGCCGTGATGATGGCGCTGGTGCTGCAGCCGGGTGCGAACGCGCTGGAAACCGGCAGTGCGGTCACCAAACGCCTGGAAGAGCTGTCGAAGGAATTCCCCAAGGGCATGGCGTATTCCATTCCCTACGACACCATTCAATACGTGAAGGTGTCGATCAAGGAAGTGGTGAAGACGCTGATCGAGGCGATGATCCTGGTGTTCTTCGTCGTGCTGCTGTTCCTGCAGAACTGGCGCGCGACGGTCATTCCGATGCTCGCTGTGCCGGTGTCGCTCATCGGCACGTTCGCGGCCATGCAGATGTTCGGCTTCTCCATCAACATGCTCACGTTGTTCGGCATGGTGCTGGCCATCGGTATCGTGGTCGACGACGCGATCGTGGTGCTCGAAAACGTCGAGCGCATCATGACGACGGAAAATGTGTCGGCGCCCGTGGCCACCGAAAAAGCCATGCTGGAAGTGACGCGCCCGGTGATTGCGATCGTGCTGGTGCTGACCGCTGTGTTCCTGCCGGTCGCATTCATGGGTGGACTGGTCGGCGAAATGTATCGGCAGTTCGCGGTGACCATCGCCGTGTCGGTCGTGATCTCGGGCTTCGTCGCGCTGACGCTGACTCCGGCGTTGTGTTCGCTGCTGCTCAGTCACGATCACATGGTGAAGAACCGTTTCCTGCAGAGCTTCAATCGCTGGTTCGAGCGCGTCACTCATCGATATGAGAGCGGCGTGCGGTTCGTCATGAAGCGCGGTCTGCTCGCGGCCGGCGTATTCGTAGCGATGGTGCTCGCGACGGTGGGTCTGTTCCGCATGATCCCGACTTCGCTCGCGCCGTCGGAAGATCAGGGCTACGTGTTTGCGATCGCCTTCCTGCAGGACGCGGCCTCTCTCGATCGCACCACGCGCTCGATCGCCAGCGTTGCCGACGAGGTCAGTCACCACCCGGCCGTCGCGAATACTGTGGCGGTGATGGGACTGGATCCGCTCACGTTCGCGTTCAAGACCAACGCCGGCATCATCTGGCTGCCGATGAAGCCTTGGGATGAGCGCAAGAGCGAGGATCTCTCGCCACAAGCGCTGGTCGGCGCGGTCTACGGCGCCGGTGCCAAAGTCAAAGACGGCTTCTTCTTTGCGGTCGAGCCGCCGCCTATCGAAGGTCTGTCGATGACCGGCGGGTTCGAGGCTTACATCCAGTCGCGCGGTAGCGGCTCGATCAAAGACCTCGAAGCGGTCACGCAGAAGTTCGTCGCCGCCGCGGCTAAACGTAAAGAGCTGGCCGGCACGCAGACCACGTTCAGTGCCAGCGTGCCCCAGATGCGCATCGACCTGGATCGCGAGAAAGCGATGACGTTGGGCGTCGAAGTAGGCCAGGTGTTCGAAACGTTGCAGAGTACGTTCGGTGCGCTGTACGTGAACGACTTCAATCGTAACGGCCGTGTGTATCAGGTGCAGTTGCAATCGGAGCCGCGGTTCCGCGCGTATCCCGAAGACATTCGTAATGTCTACGTGCGTTCCAAGGCGGGCAGCCTCGTGCCGCTCACGGCGATCGCGAGCATTCGTGAAGTTGCTGGCGCCGAGATCGTCGAACGTTTCAACGCGTTCAACGCGGCGAAGCTCATGGGTGGCGCGGCGCCGGGCTACAGTTCGGGTGATGCGATTCGCGCGATCGAAGAGGTTGCGGCGGAAGCCTTGCCGCAAGGCTACGCGCTGGCGTTCACAGGCACGGCGTATCAGGAAAAGGTGAGCGGTGGGGCGTCCAACGGCGTGTATCTGCTCGGCGTGCTGATGGTGTTCCTGATTCTCGCCGCGCAGTTCGAACGTTGGACGTTGCCGGTCGCGGTGATTCTGGCGGTGCCGTTCGCGGCGTTCGGCGGTTTCCTCGCGGTGTTTGCCCGCGGCCTGGCGAACGACATCTATTTCCAGATCGGCATGTTGACGCTGATCGGCCTGGCGGCGAAGAACGCGATCCTGATCGTCGAGTTCGCGCTGATGAAATATCACGAAGGCATGAAGCTGGCGGATGCGGCCATCGAAGGGGCGAAGCTGCGTTTCCGGCCCATCATCATGACGTCGCTGGCGTTGATCTTCGGCGTGCTGCCGCTCGCGATCAGCACCGGTGCCGGCGCGAACAGCCGTCACTCGCTCGGCACGAGCGTGATCGGCGGCATGCTGGCGGCGACGTTCATCGCGACGTTGTTCGTACCGCTGTTCTTCAAATGGATCGCCAGCGCCCGCGGTGGCGAGGCGTATGACGACGAGCACGGCAAGGGTCACCACCCGCATGGCGGATCGGAACAGCCGAAGCCAGCCGCGCCGCGTGAATCGAATTGAGGTCGATCCAATGAGCAAACAATACGAAACTCCGGCATCCTGCCGGAGGCGGGATAAGTTCATGTTCCAAACCGCCGGCAAGGTGGCGCTGGTGGTGGCGATTGCCACCACCTTGAGCGGCTGCTTTGTTTCCAAAGTCGATCCCCAGAAGCCCGACCTGCCGTTGCCGGACGCGCTGCCGGCTCAGGCGGCGCAAACAACCCCGCTGCCGAATCCGTGGTGGACGTTGTTCGGCGACGAGAAGTTGAACGAGTTGATCGTCGAGGCGTTGAAGCACAACCCGGACGCGCAGATCGCGGCGGCCCGCGTCGCCGAAGCGCGTTCGTTCTTACGTATCAGCAATGCTGACCGCCTGCCGACGGTGAATCTCGACGCCAACGTCACGCGCACCAAGCAGAGCGAATTGTCGCTAGCCGAACAGGGGCTGACCGGCGTGCCCGGTCTGGATACGCAACAGACGATGTACACGGTGCAGGGCGTGGTCGGCTACGAAGTCGATCTGTGGGGCAAGTACCAGCGCGCTTCGGAATCGGCGCGCGCATTGTTGCTGAACTCAGAATACGGCCGCGAAGCGACAAAACTGAGCCTGACCGGCGAAGTCGCGCGTGGATATTTCTCGTTGATCGCGGCAGCCGAACAGCTCGCTCGCGGTCGCGACACATTGGCCGCACGCGAAGAGTCGTTGAAGCTGGAGCAGCTGCGTTTGAATTCGGGCGAGAGCGACGAGTTCACATACAAGCGCGCCGAAGCCGAAGCCGCGGCTACGCGAGTCTCGATGCGTCAGCTCGAAATCCAAGTCGTCGCTCGTACTAACGCACTCGGTGTGTTGCTCGGCCGCTCGCCAAAAGCATTGGTCGACGACGCCATCACTTTGCCAGGCGTGAGCTTGCCCGCGCCGGTGCAACTGCCGGCGGCGTTGCCGTCGGCGGTGTTGGAACAACGGCCCGACATCGGTGCCGCGGAAGCAGCGCTCAACGCTTCTGCCGCAGATATCGGTGTCGCTCGTGCTCAATTGTTTCCGAGCATCAGCCTCACCGGCGCGTTCGGCTCGGTGAGCCCGGAGTTGGGCGACCTGTTCACCGATCCTGCGAAGGCCTGGTCGGCGACCGGCGGTTTGTTGCAACCGATCTTCCAGGGCGGCCGCTTGCGAGCAAACGTTTCTCGCACCGAAGCCGTTCGCGAGCAGCGCAAATCGGAATATGCGCGCACGGTTCAGCAGGCGTTCCGCGAAGTGCTGGACGCGTTGCAGAGTCAGGCGCTCATTGGCGGTGTGCGCGAAGCCAACGATCAACAGGTGGCGGCGTTGAGCCGTGCCACTCAGTTGGCCGAGCTGCGTTATGGACAGGGCGATATCGCCTATCTCGATCTACTCGACGTGCGTCGCGGCTTGTATCAGGCGCAGATCGACCTGGTCGCCGCACAGCGCGATGCATTGCTGAATGCGGTCGACCTGGCGCTCGCCGTCGGCGGTGGCATGGGCGATCTCGCCGAACCGCTGACCGCCCGCCGCTGATAGAAAATAGCTCCAAGCCGCTCGGTCCGGCAGGATCGAGCGGCTTTTTTATTGCCCGCAAACTTTGTTTCCTATGCACGTGGTGGGCCAGCGATCGCGCGTGCCGAGGTGCACGAAAACCCTTGATTCCGAGCGCTTCGATGTAAACATCTACAATGTTTCTTTCTACGCGCTTGCAAAAAATACAACAGCAAAAAATCGCATTGTCTGCGACGCGCGACGAAATAATTTCCGAGCATTTTTTCTGACGGTCCCTCGGACCTTTCCGAATTCGCAAGCGTTGTTTGGTTCGCGCGCTAGTCACAGCGCGACAACATCGGAAGGGGAAAACGAATGCGCGTCATCTCACGAGAGCGACACTCTCGTTCAGAATTGTTACGGCGATGCGGCTGGGTGGCGCTCAGCACGACATCACTGGCATTGGCAGCGTGTGGCGGCGGCGGTGGAGGTTCGGATCAACCGTCCTCGCCGGCCAATCCACCGCCACCTCCGCCGCCGGCCAACACTGCGCCCACGGCACAGGCTGGCACCGATCAAACAATCGAATGGCCGACTGTATCCGCGCAGCTGACGGGTTCCGGCACCGATGCCGATGCCGGCCAGACGCTGACTTATGCTTGGACAGGTCCGGCGGGTGTGACATTCAGTGCAGCCGCTGCTGCCGCCACGAATGTGACTTTCCCAAGCGCGGGCAGCTACACGCTGACGCTGACGGTGGGCGACGGCACTGCGAACGCAACGGACACGGTGACGGTTGTCGTCAGTCCGGCCGTGTATCCGGCCTCCGATGTCAGCAACGATCAGCCCGATCATGGTTGGACGCGCGCCGCGGCCGCCGATGTCGGCTTGAACGACACAGCGCTCGCCGAAGCCGAAACATATGCATTGACGGGTGGCGGCTCCGGCATGATCGTGCGCAAGGGACGGCTGGTGCGCTCGTGGGGTAACACCGAGCAGCGCTATGACATGAAGTCCACGACCAAATCGATGGGCGGCATCGCACTCGGTCTCGCGCTCGGTGCCAACGCCCTCGCGTTGACGGATCTCGCGCAATCGCGGCTGCCGACCGTCGGCAATCCCACCGCCAATCAACCGACGTGGTTGACGCAGGTCACCGTGCAGCAGCTCGCCACGCACAGCGCAGGCTTTGCCAAGCCGGGCGGCTATGTCGATCAGTTGTATCAGCCGGGCACGACCTGGTCGTATTCGGACGCCGGCCTCAACTGGCTCGCGGAGTTGCTGACGACGGTGTTGGCTCAGGATCTGTCTGCGGTGCTCACCACCCAGGTGTGGACGCCGCTGGGTCTCAACAGCAGCGCCGGCGGCACGCAGAACACGGATGGCCCGCCGATCTCCGATATCCACTGGCGTAACAACGTGCTGCGACCGACGTCGACTTCGCGCGAATTGGCCTCAGGCATTTATTCCAACGCCAATGCGATGGCGCGTGTCGGCCTGCTGTTCTTGCGCAAGGGCGTGTGGGGCGAGACTCGAATTCTGCCCGAATCGTTTGTGACGACGGCGTCGACACCGCCGGCCGCGAACGCGACGATGCAGAACCCCGACGCAGCCAACTTCCCGAGCGCGACCACCAACTACGGCATGCTTTGGTGGACCAACGCCGGCGGCCTGTTGGCCAACGTGCCGCGCGACACCTTCTGGGCGTGGGGCTTGGGCGATAGTTTGATCGTCGTGATTCCGAGTTTGGACATCGTCGCAGTTCGTGCCGGTCCGCAGGCAGCCGCTGGCTCGTCGCCAGGCGCTCGCGTGTGGAACGACGACGACTGGAATGGCGATTACAACGTGCTCGCACCGTTCCTCCAACCGATCGTGCGTGCGGCGACTCCGTAAATCACAGTTCGGGCCTGGGGTCGGGCGACAAGGGTAGAACTTGTCGCCTGACCCGATCCCTCCAGGCGAGGAGGGCAAACATGGCCGACGACAGTTATTTCCTGCCGGAGGACGCGCCGCTCGAACCCGCTGCGACGATGGCACAAGAGAAGTTGGCGACACCGGAGCAATGGGCGGCGATGAGCTTCGCGCCCATGACCATCGATCCAAAAAAATTCGGCCCCGGTTGGGATCAAACTCGCGGCGCCATCGCTCGTACCGCCATCGCCCTGTTACGTTTCGATGACCAAGCGCTCACGCGCCACTTCCAGTCCGAACCCGAACCGCTACGCCGAGCGCTGGACGTGTACCAGGGTTTGCAACAGGAGATCGAATATCTGAAGACGCACATCGCCGCGCTGGAGACAGCGTCGACTCGCGTGTTGTGTGTCGCTTCCCGCTGCGCCGAATAGAAGTTTCAAGCCGAGCGGCGTCGGCGCAGCCTGCTCACAATCGAGCCGATCAACAACAACACGATCGCCGCGAGCGCACCGATCAACCAGGGAGAGTTGAAGCGCAGGAACAACGGTGGCTGCGGCGTCACGTAAGAACCTGTATTCAGCACCGACTCGATCAACTCGCGAATCTCTCGTCGCGGCGTGGTTTCGGCGTTGGACAAGATCACGATGGCGCGACGCTGTTGCGGATACAGCGTGATCGACGTGGTGAAGCCGTGCTCCTGTCCGTAGTGACGCGGCAACCAGCCGTCGCCTCGTTTTTCCAATTGCCAGCCGAGGCCCATGGCGATGCCGTCCCGACCGCTGTCGAGACGATGTTGAAACATCGCGTCGTACGACGCCGGCGAGAGTAGCGCCGGATCGCGATTCACATGCAGCGCGGCCCAGCGCGTCATGTCGTTGATGCTGGAATTCAGCCCGGAGATCGGCGCCATCGTGGGATCCCAGGGATAACGCACATCGCGGCGGACGAACACTTTGCCGGTGTGCGGCCAGGCGGAATCCGCACCTTGTTTCGGCTGGTCGAACGAGCTCTCGCGCAGGCCGACTTTGTCCAGCACCTCATCCTGCACGTAGCTCGGATACGGGGTGCCGGTGATGGAGTCGATCGTTGCGCCCAGCAGATTGAATTCCACCGCGTCTCGATTGGGCGCGTCGGTCAGCAGCTCGGTGACAGTGATGGAGGAATTCGCGAACGCCGGTAGGTATTGCGCGATCGGCGCGTCGAGCGCGAGCCGCTGCTGCTCGGTCAACTGCATGACCGCGGCAGTCGTGAACGTCTTGGTGATGGACGCGATGTGAAATGCGGTGTGCACCGTGACCGGTTCGCCGGTTTGCAAGTCGCGCACGCCGAACGCGCGTACATACACGGGCTCGCCATTTTCTACGATGCCGATGGCCATGCCGGGAATCGAAAAGGACTGGCGCACACGCTCCAGCGAGCCGTCGAGCATGTACGTCGCGTCGCTCGGCAGCTTGGGTCGCGGATCTTCAGGTGAAACGCCGCGGCCACCTTCGGACGTCTGCGCGTGCGCGCCTGCTGCCGCGACGAACGCGGCGAGCATCAGCAATTTGGCGGCCGGGCAGCTCTGCATCGAACGATCCGTGATTCCTTGGACGATGGGCAGACGCAATGATATGCGGGTTCGTCGCGGTGGCGACGTTATGGGGATCTCGAATTAGGCGCCTTGGACCCAGATGCCACTGCGGTCGAATCCCTGCGCACCAATGTGTGCGCGAGCCGCGCGGGTTTGGGTGTGTTGCCAGTGAGTAGCGTTTCGAGCAGCAGGTCCGCCGCGCGATAGGCGAGCTGGTAGGTAGGTTGGCAAATAGTGGTGAGCGGCGGCCACACCGTTCGCGCAATTTGCGCATCGTCGAAGCCGGCAACCGACAACTGCGCGGGCACCGAGACGCCCATTTCGTGTGCAGCCATCAACGCGCCGGCGGCCATGTCGTCGTTACCCGCGAAGATCGCCGTGGGCCGCTTCGGCAGTGCCAGCAGCTGACGGGTCATTTCCAGGCCCGAATCGAACAGGAAGTCGCCCTGGCGCACGTACTCGGGCACGTACGGAATCTTGTGATTTTTCAACGCGGCTTTGTAACCGCGCAGACGCTCGCCGCTGGCGAAGTGCCCGTGGCGGCCGATGATGAAGCCGATGGAGCGATGGCCGAGGCCGATCAGATACTCGGTCATCTCGCGCGCCGCGCCCTCGTCGTCGATGTCCACGTAGGGCGAGCGATGTTTGAATTCGTTGGGCGCGATGCGCACGAACGGCAGGCCTTGCGCGTCGAGCGCGCGGATCAGATCCTCGGACTCGCTCAACGGCGGCGCGACGATCAGCCCGTCGAGGTGGGTCTGGTTCGCGAAGGTGAGAATGTCCTGCTCGACCTCCTCGGGACGGCCGGCCACTTCGTGCAGCAACAACAGAAACTTGGCTTCGCGACAGCGGGCCAGCGCGCCTCGTTGCACTTCGATGGTGTAGTTGGCGCTGGGGTTGTCGTAGACCAGCCCGACCAGGTACGAGCGCCGGCTCGCGAGGCTGCGCGCGGACAGGCTGGGGTGATAGTTCAGGCGCTTGACCGCGGCCAATACCTGCGCGCGAGTTTCTTCGCGAACGTTCGGTTCGTTGTTGAGAACCCGCGAGACTGTTTTGATGGCGACGCCCGCGGCCTTGGCGACGTCGTTAATGCTTGTTCTGCGCCCCGACATGGGCGCCGATGGTAGCGCAGAATTCCCCGGCTGAAGAACTGTCTTGAGATGCGGTTCGCTATTGGCCCGCGACCCGGGGCTTGGCCTGGCGCAGATGCAGATCCAGGAAATCGATGCCGTTCTCGACCGGCGCGTCGACCACGAACGTGCTCATGTGCTCCAGGCCGCGCATCAGGTACAGCTCGGCCGGGATGTTGTTGGCGTTGAGCGCCTCGTACATGGCATGCGCGTTGTTCTCGCCCACGGTGAAATCGAAGGTGCCGTGGTACAGGAACATCGGCGGATCGTCCTTGGTAACCAGCGCCAGCGGCGACGCCTCGCGCCACAGTTCAGGATTCTGGTCGTACGGAACGCCGGTCAGGCCGTTGGTGAGCGAGCCGGTCTTGTAGTAACGGATGTCGACCGGGGTGCCGCCCGCGACGACTGCCTGCACCCGCGCGCCCTCGACGTACCAGTGATCCTCGGGACCGGTCACGCCGGCCAGCGCCGCCAAATGCGCGCCCGCCGAGTAACCCCAGGTACCGATGCGGTTCTTCAACACGTTGAGATCCGTGGCGTGCCCTCGCAGCCACAGTACCGCCTGCTGCACGTCCTGCAGCTGCGCGGGGAAGTGCCATTGCGGGGCGAAGCGGTACGACATGTTCAGCACGACATAGCCGCGCTCAGAGACTTTCTGGGAGATGTCGTCCATGTCCGCGCGGGTGCGACCTTCCCAGCCCCCGCCGTGAATCATCACCACCGCCGGGAACGGCCCATTACCCACCGGCTTATACAAATCCGCACGCAGTTCCTGCGGCCAACCCGCCGGCGTGTAAACGAAGTCCTTCCGCACGGTCACCTTGACCGGCGTCACCGAGCTGATCTTGGCGTTATCCGGCCGCCCGTCGTGCGAAGCGCACCCCACCATCAACAGGGCCGAAATCAGCAACACAGGCCGGATCATGAGACTAACCTCTCTCGCGGAGCTAAGGGCCCATTCGCTCCCCGGCGGGGTTTGGAGGCAGGGCGGGCGCCTATCGGCATTCGCGGCCCGCGTCGCTAGAATCGATTCCATGGACCAACCGGCGCGCAAATCGAGGGGCGGGGAGATCGACTTCGAGCTCGTGGCGGCGAACCAGCGCCTGCCGCCCGAAGAACGCCTCAACGCGTTCCTGACTCACAGCCGGTTGATGATGGAGCTTTATCAGGCCGGCCGGGCGGCGCGGATGTCGTCGAAGCCCAAATGAGGACGCGTCGCTCAGGTGAGTCGGCCCTGCTGCTGCTGGACGCGATCGAAGTATTGTCCAGCGAAGCAGTCGACTATGCCGTTATCGGCGCGATGGCTGCGTCCGTGCACGGCGTGCTTCGCGCCAGCATGGATGCCGACGCGGTTCTATCCCTGACTACTCAGGAATTGGGCAAGCTTGAAGAGCGCTTCAAAGCAGCCGGCTTCGCAACGAATCTACGTCGCGGCGATATCGACGATCCCATCGGGGCCGTGCTGGCGCTGACAGACGCGTTCGACAACCGTGTCGATTTGTTAGTGGGCCTGCGCGGGCTTGAAAGCGCAGCGTTTCAACGCGCGATCGATGTGCCCTTCCAGGGAACGGTGTTGCGCGTTGTGGGCGTCGAAGACTTCATCGCGATGAAATTGTTCGCGGGCGGGCCACAAGACTTGGCCGATGCACGCTACGCGCTTGCGGCTGCGAAAGGCACGCTCGACCTCGATCTGCTCACTCGGCTCGCCGCGCGTTACGGACGACACGTCAGCAGCGAGCTGAAACAGCTCCTGGGCTCCTAAATCCAGACGTCGTTCGGGGCTGTCAGGGTGCCGCCGGTATCGCCGGTGTTCACGACGCCTTTGGGCTCCACGAGCATGACTTTGCATTCCTGGGCGGCGAAGGGTTGGTGTTCGACGCCTTTGGGGACGACGTAGAGCTCGCCGGCGCGCAGCGACACTTCACGGTCGCGGAAGCGCAGGATCATCTCGCCTTCGATGACGATGAAAACTTCGTCGGTGTCGGCGTGCTGGTGCCAGACGAATTCGCCGATCAGGCGGACCAGTTTGAACTGGTAGTCGTTCATCTCCGCGATCACCTTGGGGCTCCAAGGCTCGCGGAAGCGGGCGAACTTGTCTTGAAAGTTGACGGCGGTGCTCATGGTTTCACCCTGGCGGCGAAGCCGCTGCGAGCGAGAATGTCTGGCGGGTCTTTCAGGATCAGCAGCTCGCGTAGCGCGGCTTTCTTATCGGCAGCCTGGGCATAAAAGTCGCGAGCTATTCGATAGCCAACCCAGTAGCCGAGATCGCCGGGCCAGGACTCAGTGCCGACGCCGTTGTACAGCCAACGCGACAAGTCGGTTCGCGACATTTCGGCGAGGAACTCGCGTTCGATCCGCGCTTCACGGCCGTTGGTGAATTTCAAAAGATGAGCATTGGAGATGCTCCCCGAAGTCAGCTCAGCGATGAACTCCGCTGTGCCTTCCACGAGCGCCGTTTCGAGCAGCGTGTGCGTCCCATCGTTCGGATTGTCGATCTGTTCCGTGATCGGTTGTTGAACGTGCGCGTATTCGTGTGCGATCAAGTGCACGAGCCGGTCGCCGACATCCGGCTGCATCCAATCCGCCTTGCACATCGTCTCGACACCGATCAACACACCAGCCGCACTCGTCGTGCCGCCCGTGTTGCCACGACCGATCAACACCGTCACCGGCGGAAGCTTCGCTTCCGGATACAGCGCCTGCAACTTCGCCAACGCCGCTGCGACTCGCGATCTCACATCCGGCAGCTCCGCCGCACACGTGCGAGCGCGCTCATAAACGTCCCGTTGTTTGGCAGTCGCCGCGGCGAGTTTGGCCGCCGACTCGATGCGCAATTTGACAAACTGCCGCAGCCCCTCGCTGCCCGCATCGAGGTAATCGTTTTGCAGCGCCGCCTCGGTCGGCGCCCCATGAGCAGCGTCGTAAACCTTGTAGAACAACGTGACATCCGAAATACGAATCTCAGGAGCACCTTGCAATTCGTCCCGCGCGAACGCCACGTTGCATACTGCCAGCGTCAGCAACGCGACAACGAGAGCTTGGAAATCGACGACAATGGTCCGCATGGGTTCAGAATGAATCGCGCTGCGCCGTTTGCCAAGTGACAGTCGCCCGAGGCGAGGGCGGCACAGCTAAAGAATGTTGTCGGCCCATGTCGGAATGCCCGCCGGCGCCCCGTCCTTGGCAGGTGCCCCAAATGAAGAACAGGAGATTCGAATGAAACGCCCATCGCTTGCTTGGTTCCTGGTCGCGGCCTTGGCCGCGTGCTCGCCCAAGCCTGAACCGACGCCCGCCGAAACGACAACCGCGCCACCGGCGACGGCACAAGCGGAAGCGCCCGTGGACGTGCCGGCGGGGGCGTACTCAATGGATCCGGCGCACACCAGTGTGCTGTTTCGCATTGGTCACATGGGCTTCTCGCACTACACCGCGAAGTTCAAAAAAGCCACGGCGCAGCTGCAGTTCGATCCCAACAATCTCGCCGCGGCGAGCGTGACCGTCAACATCGATCCCAAGTCGCTGGAAACGGATTATCCGAACGCCGCGGAGTACGACTTCAACGCGGAGCTGTTCGGCGAAAAAGTTTTGGACGCGGCCAAGTATCCGCAGATCACGTTCGCGTCGACCAAAGTGGAAGTCACCGGTGCGCGCACCCTGCGCATCCATGGCGATCTCACATTGCATGGCGTGACACGCCCGATGGTTTTGGAAGCTAGCTTCAACGGCGGTTACGCCGGCCACTCGATGGAAAAGAACGCGCGCGTCGGCTTCTCCGCCCATGGCACGCTGAATCGTTCCGAGTTCGGTATTACCTACGGCATCCCGCAACCCGGTTCGATCATGGGAGTGAGCGACGCCGTGGAAGTGATCGTCGAAACCGAATTCACCGGCCCGCCTTGGGCAGGCGCACCGGCCGAGACGCCTGCCGCTGCGACCAACTGAATATTCAGTCTCCAGGTGCTGGGACGCTCAGGCGTCCCAGGCATCTTTAAACACCCGCGCCAGATTGCCGCCAAGAATCTTTTCGATCCTGGTCGCGCTGTGACCTTTGTCGGCCAGCATCTGGCCGAGCGTTTCAAACCGGCGCGGCGTGTTCAGATCGTTGGCGAACAAATAACCTTCCTCGGTTTCGCCGGGAGCGGCGATGCCCGCCGCCTTGCGTTTGCGGGTGGTCTCGGCGAACGTATCTTTGTATTTCTGGTCGATCACGGCCGGTGAGATGGTGCCGTCCGTGCCGATGGACACGTGATCCTCGCCCGCGACGTTGATCATGTGTTCAAGATGACGAATCACATCGGCTGCGGTGGGCTGCTTGCCTCCGGCGAGATACGGCATGATGAACACACCGGACACGCCACCCTTATCCGCAACTGCGCGCAACTCCTCATCTGTGCGATGACGCGGATGATCGGCAACCGCTACGCAGCCCGTGTGAGTGAATGCCACCGGCCTTTTCGAAGCGCGAATTGCATCGGCCGACGTTTGCCGGCCGCAGTGACTCAGATCCACCAGAATGCCTAGTGCATTCAAGCGTTCGATACATTCGACGCCGGTGCGGCTCAAGCCGGCATTGGATGTTTCCATGCAGCCGTCCCCGAGCAAGTTGCGACGGTTGTACGTCGGCTGCACGACGCGCAAACCGAGTTGATGCAGATCTTCAAGTAGATCGAGATCGCTCTCGAACGCGACGCCGTCCTGCATGCCGTAGATCAATCCGGTGCGCTTTGCTTTCTTCGCCGCCGCGAGATCCGCCGCTTTGCGAATGCCGACGAACGTGTCCGGATGACGCGCGATCTCACGGTCGAAATCCAACATGCTTCGAACCGCTTCGGTGAAAGCCGATTCGGAAGTCATCGTGCCCACCGTGCCGATCGTCACCAGCACCGCAGTCAAGCCGCTGTCACGAACATCTTTCAAGTGCGCCTCGGTGAGCGGCGCTCCCGGCTCCGACGTAACGCTTCCCGGCCCGCCGAGCCCGTCGATGACGACTCCGTCGCGATAACCGTTCCAACGAGCGGCATGCGCCCAGCTCATCGGCAACGTGAGTGCGGCGGCACCCAGCAGGGCAGAGCGGCGAGTCAGCATCGGCACAGACATGCATTTCTCCGGAAGTTCAGGCCTTCAAACGATAGCCGGTCTTGAACATCCACCAGATTATCGCCAGGCACGCGGTCATGAACAGTAAAGTCATGCCAAGGCTGACGCCGACCGCGACGTCGGACACGCCGTAAAAACTCCAGCGAAAGCCGTTGATCAGGTACACGACCGGATTGAACAATGTGACCTTCTGCCAGAAGGGCGGCAGCATGCTGATGGAATAGAAGCTGCCGCCGAGGAACGCGAGCGGCGTCACGATCATGATCGGCACGATCTGCAGTTTCTCCCAGCCACTGGCCCAGATGCCGATGATGAAGCCGAACAAGCTGAAGGTGAGCGAGGTCAGGATCAGGAAGCCCACCATCCACAGCGGATGCTGGATACCGAAGGGCACGAAGATTCGCGCTGTCGTCAGGATCACCAATCCCAGCATGATGGATTTAGTCGCGGCCGCGCCGACATAACCGATCACAATCTCCATCGCCGAGATCGGTGCCGACAAAACTTCATAGATAGTTCCGGAATAGCGCGGCATGTAGATACCGAAAGATGCGTTGGAAATGCTTTCGGTTAGCACCGACAGCATGATCAGCCCTGGCACGATGAACGCGCCGTAGCTCACACCTTCGATCTCCGCCATGCGCGATCCGATGGCCGCCCCGAACACGACGAAATACAGAGACGTGGAAATGACCGGCGACAGCAGGCTCTGCACCAGCGTGCGGAACCAACGCGCCAGCTCGAAGAAATAAATCGCGCGGACTCCGTAGGTGTTCATCGGTTGTGCACCAGGCTGACGAAGATTTCTTCCAGCGAGCTTTCGCTGGTGTGCAGGTCTTTGAAGTCGATGCCGTGCTCGCTCAACTGTCGCAGCAGGCTGGCGATGCCGGTCGCATCCGCTTGGGTGTCGAACGTATAAGTAAGCTGCAGGCCGTCGGCCGACAGTTCCAACTGACGATTCGCCAGTTGCGCCGGGATCTGCTTTAGCGGGCTCTGTAGATACAGCGTGAGCTGTTTGCGACCGAGCTTGCGCATCAGCACGCTCTTGTCTTCGACCAGGATGATCTGGCCCTTGCTGATGACGCCGATGCGATCGGCCATCTCTTCGGCTTCTTCGATGTAATGCGTGGTGAGGATGATGGTCACGCCGCTGGCGCGCAGTGCCCGGACCATTTCCCACATGTCCCGCCGCAATTCCACGTCGACGCCGGCGGTCGGCTCGTCGAGGAATAGAATCTGCGGTTCGTGCGACAGCGCCTTCGCAATCATCACGCGTCGTTTCATGCCGCCCGACAACGACAGGATGGGGCTGTCCTTCTTGTCCCACAGCGACAGGTCTTTGAGTACTTTTTCCAGGTGGGCGGGGTTGGGCGGTTTGCCGAACAGGCCGCGACTGAAGGTCACCGTCGACCACACGCTTTCGAACGCGTCGCTGGTCAGCTCTTGCGGCACCAGCCCGATCTTCGAGCGAGCGGCGCGATAGTCGCGTCGGATGTCGTGCCCGTCGGCGGTGACACTGCCCGAGGTGGGATTGACGATGCCGCAGATAATGCTGATCAGCGTGGTCTTGCCGGCGCCGTTCGGGCCGAGCAGCGCGAAGATCTCGCCTCGGCGGATTTCCAGGTCCACGCCTTTCAGGGCTTGGAAGCCCGAGGCGTAGGTCTTCACCAGATTGGTGACGGAGATGATCGATTGCACGGGGGCTCCAATTTCTTCTGCCCGAACGGGTCCGCAGAGGCCGGCGGCCGGGCGGCATTATAAAGAGATTGGTTGTTTGCGCCTCGCCAGCAGCCACACACCCGAGACCACGAGCGCCGTGCCGGCGGCGATCCAGGCGTTGAACGGCTCGCCCAGCACCAGAACGCTCAATAAGATCGTCGACATCGGGCCGATCATGCCGACTTGCGCCGTGATGCCGGCGCCGATGCGCTCCAGCGCGATCATGGTCATCAGCACCGGCACGAAGGTACACAACGTCGCATTGAGTGCTGATAGCCACAGCACTTCGGGAGCGACCGCCATCGCGCTCGCGGGTTTCAAAACAAAGAACTGAGCGATACACAGCACCGACGCGATGGATGTCGAGATCCCAGTGATTCGCAACGCGCCGAGCCGACGCACCAGCTCACCGCTGAACACCAGGTAGAGCGCATAACTTACAGCGCTGCCGAAAACCAAGGCGCTGCCGATTGCCACGTTCGGACCCGCGCGCAGATCGTGACCGAACACCAGCAACACGCCGATATAACTTACGCCGAGCGCCAGCCACTGGCGTGCCGAAACTTTGGTTTTGAACAGCAGCATCCCGGCGAGCAGCACGATCGTGGGATTCAAATACAAAATCAGCCGCTCCAGGCTGGCGCTGATGTATTGCAGGCCGACGAAGTCCAGCGTGCTCGCGAGGTAATAGCCACAACATCCAAGTCCGGACAGCGCGATCCAGTCGCGGCCGGCGAGCGGCGGCTTGCCTCGTCCAGCCCACCACGACAACGCGACAAACAACGGCATCGCGAACAACATGCGATACATAACCGTTGTCACTCCATCGACGCCATAGCGATAGCACAGCTTGGCGATGATGGCCTTGCAGGAAAACGCGATGGCGCCGCCGCCTGCGAGCAACAAGCCCGTCAGCAACTCGCGTGGCTCTTTTCCTGCGTTGGCTGGAGAGTTCATGGGCTGGAGTACAATGACCGCGGCATTGTAGCGGGGCACGAAGGCTCACAGGTCGACGCGAGCCGTGACATTTTGCGAGGGGGCCATCATGCAGACACAATCAGCGAGCGACATCAGCGCGCCGCTTACGACCAAGACGATTTCCCTGATCGGCGCACCGACGGATGTGGGCGCGAGCGATCGTGGCTCGTCGATGGGCCCCGAAGCCTTACGAGTGGCGAGACTCCGCGAAGCTTTGATCGGTCGCGGTTTGACAGTCATCGATCGCGGCAATCTCGGCGGCCCGCACAATCCGTGGCAGGAGCCGGTCAGCGGCTATCGTCACCTGGTCGAAGTCACGACCTGGAATCGACTCGTGCACGACGCCGTGTACTCGGCGTTGAATCAAGATCATCTGCCGATTCTGCTGGGTGGAGATCACTGTCTCGGCATCGGCTCGATCAGTGCGGTCGCACGTTACTGTCGCGAGCGAGGCAAGAAGCTGCGCGTCTTTTGGTTGGATGCTCATGCCGACTTCAACACCAGCGAGCTCTCGCCGAGCGGCAATATTCACGGCATGCCGGTGGCCTGCTTGTGCGGCTTCGGTCCGCCGCAGCTCACCGAGATCGGTGGTCACAAGCCGGCGCTTCAGGCTGAGTGGATCCGGCAGATCGGCATTCGCAGCGTCGATCCGCTGGAGAAACGTTTCGTGCACGAGCAGGGCCTGGAAGTGTTCGACATGCGTTACATCGACGAGCACGGCATGCGGCAAACGATGGATCAGGCGCTACTCGACCTGGACGGCGATACGCATTTACACGTGAGCTTCGACGTCGATTTTCTCGACCCCGAGATCGCACCCGGCGTTGCGACCACTATTCCCGGCGGTCCGTCGTATCGCGAGGCACAGCTGTGCATGGAAATGATCGCCGATACCGGCCGCATGGCATCGCTCGATGTGATGGAACTGAATCCGGCACTGGACGTTCGCAACAAGACCGCGCTGCTGGCGGTGGATCTGATCGAATCGCTGTTCGGCAAAAGCACCCTGATGCGCCGCTCGGCCCCCTAATGGAGCACTCATGAAATTCGTATCCTGGCCCGCCTGCCTGCTGACTCTGAGTGTCGGTGGCGCGGTTGCGGCAGCGGAGCCCACCGGCACCTTGCTGGTGCTCAACAAGTCCGACGACACCGTGTCGCTGGTCGATTTGCAAACAAAGGATATCCGCGCGACGTTGCCGACCGGCGATGGTCCCCACGAAGTTGCCGTGTCTCCCGACGGCAAGACCGCGGTGGTTTCGAACTACGGCGATACGCAACATCCAGGCAATACGTTAACGGTCGTCGACGTGCCGGGAAAAAAAGTCGTGCGCACCATCGATCTCGGCAATTACAGCCGGCCGCATGGAGTCGCGTGGCTGCATGGCGACGATGTGGCGGTTACGGTGGAAGCGAGCAAGGCGCTGCTTGTCGTCAGCGCGACCGAAGGTAAGGTCAAGCAGGCGATTGCGACCGATCAAGTCGGCTCGCACATGGTTGCAATCAGCCCGAAACATCGCCGCGCGTTCACAGCAAACATCGGCTCGGGCTCGACCACCGTGGTCGATCTCGCCGCCAACAAGCGGATCACCGATGTCACAACCGGTAAAGGCGCTGAAGGAATCGCTGTCGCGCCGGATGGTAGCGAAGTGTGGGTGACCAATCGCGACGCGAACACGATCTCCATCGTCGATCCCGCCACATTGAAGATCACAGCCACATTGCAGCCCGGCGAAATTCCGATTCGCGTGAAGTTCACACCCGACGGCACGCGAGCATTGATTTCGAATGCGCGATCCGGTGACGTCGCGGTATTCGACACGGTGACGAAGAAACTCGTCGGTCGCGTTCCGATGCAAGCAGCCGGTGAAAAACTTCAAAGCAATGACAACCGGCCGCTGGTCTCGCAGTTTGGCACCGGCCCGGTGCCCGTCGGTATCCTGATGCCCGAGCCGTTGTCGGTGGCGTTCGTTGCCAACACCAACGCCGACACCGTCACGGTCATCGATTTGGAAACATTGAAGATCGTCGGCCGCTTGAAGGCGGGGCGCGAACCGGACGGGCTGGGTTATTCGACGCTGACGTTGCCGGCGAGTTAACCGAACAAAACCGGACGGATCAATTCCGCATCGTCGTATTTGAGCGAGTTGATGCGGGGGCTCACCGCGTGCACGACCATCCGGTCTTGCGGATAAGTCCGCAATAGCACGCGGGCGAGCGCGGTCGAACTGTTCAGCCACGCGTCGTATTCGTCACGATGCAAAATCGCCGGCATGTGCAGCGACGTATTGTGAACATCTTCGAGCAGAGGATTGGGTGGCACTGTGATGATCGCGACGCTTTCGATCACGTCGTCTTCGTCTTTGTTGACACTGCGATCCCAAATGCCCGCGACCCCGAAGACTGAACGATTCACCAGTCGCGCGAAGTACGGCTGCATATATTGCTGCGACGTGAGTTGCCAGCCGTAGAAGCCGGACAGCGGCAGAATGCAGCGCTGATTGCGCTGCCACGCACCCTTGAACGATCTGTGACTATCGAGCTCTCCTGCGGGCGCGTGCGTCGTGCACGCTTTCTGCGGGTCGCCCTCGGCCCAGTCTGGAATCAACCCCCAGCGCATCATCACGCCTTCGGACTCGTCTGCGTGCAGCCGAATCACCGGGACGTTTTTGCGCGTGGAAACGTTGTAGCTCGGGACGAATTTCCACCAGGCATGGTTCAGCGGGAACTCGTGTTCCACCGCAGTCTGGTTCGCTATGACAAATCTGTCGCACATGGCGGACGCGAGATTAGTTCGAGCAGCGTGACGAGTATGTGAAATAGCGCCAAGTCTTTGACGCCGCGGCGCCGTTCAGCTTGGCCGAACATATATTTGCAACTGCACTGTGGCGACGGCGCGACGCCATCGTTCAGCCTGGTAATTTCAGCTCGACAATTTCGGCGCGCACCGAATCGTCGGCGATATATAACTTCGCTACCGCGATGGGTAAACGAAAGCGGCGTGGTCCGGCACTGCCCGGATTGACGAACAACACGCCTTCGTGATCTTCCACGCCGGGCTTGTGCGAATGGCCGCTGATCACGACGTCGACGCCGGCCGCTTTGGGGCTCAGGTCGATGTTTGCAAGATCGTGAACAACATGAATGGTGTGGCCGCGCACTTCGAACAGCAGCGTCTCGGGAAGACTTTCCGCCCACGGTGCTTTGTCATTGTTGCCGCGAATCGCCAGCACCGGCGCAATCGTTTCGAGCTTCTCCAATACGTTAGGAGAACCAATGTCGCCCGCGTGTACGATGCGTTCAGCACCGATGAGCGGCGTCAGCGCTTCGGGTCGCAGCAAACCGTGCGTGTCGGAGATGACTCCGATCACGGTGACGTTTTCAGGAATGGCGGGGCGATCGATGAACATGTTCAGCAGCAGTCGGGCAACGACGACACGTCACTGTAAACGTGTCGCCATTGCGATATCTAGCTGCGAACTTAAACAGTCCTAAGGCGGCTCAGACAAAGGTCTGACTTTTTGGCACGCGAACCACGATGGTGCCGGCGATCTTGTCGTGCCAGGTCTGGCGATTGCTATCGAACAGCATCCAGAAGAAGCCCAGGCCGGCGGGCACCAGCGATAGGAAACAACTCAGCGCGCGCACGATGGCCGTTTCCCATTCGATATCGCGTGCATCCGTACGTACCACACGCAAATTGAAAATGATGCCGCCGACCGTGGTGCCTTTGAGCTTCCACATCAGCGCACCGTAGCCGGCGAGCGCGACCAGCATGAGATGACCGGTTGGCTCCATCCATTCCACCAGCACGGCGATCAGCAGCGCATCGATGAACAGCGCGCCCATGCGAATCCAGAAACCGGCGCGAGGCATGGTGGTGAATTCGAGATTGCTCGGATTCGCCGGCGGCGCTTGAGGTGCCGCCGCAGGCGCAGTCTCGGCCCCAGCTTCGCTATATGCAGCTGCAGCTGCTGCTGGCGCGACAAAAGGTGCCGCTGTCGGGGCCGGGGCAACGTTCGCCGGTCGAATCGCAATGATCAACGTGTAGATCACGGCGCCGAGGCCGATGAAGCCCATCACGTTGTAAGCGATGTAGCCGAGCACCGGCACCGTGTAGATCAACATTGCAATCAAACCGCCGATAAATACAGCGAACGCTACGTGACCTAGCGGAGCGATGCCGGTGAAGCGTGTGGCGCGTCGACCGAGTGCGCCGAGTACGACCGCCTTACCGAACAACGCCGCGCAAAACAAACCGAGGCCGAGGAACGGGATGAGCGCGATGCCGATGATCGTAATCGCCAGCAGCACGATCAACACCGGCGAGAGCAGCACCGACAGGATCGCGGCGAGAGCCGTTTGCCCGGGTCGCTCTTCGAGCGTCTCGACGCAGCGTTGCACAGTCGAATCGAACAGCAGTGCGATCACGACGTACACCGCGAGGAAGCCGAACGCCATCCACCACGCCCAACTCACATCCGCGTCGAATGCGAGCGGACGACCGTACAGCAAACATTCCTTGAACCAGGCACGCAGCCCTTCCATCCGGCCGAAGTGCTCGCCGAACGCGATCTGCTGTTGAGTGCCGGTGACGACCGAGCTCGGATCGCGCTTGATCGTGCCGCCGATCGAGACCACGTCGCCGGTCACATGGGCATTCGGCCCGAGCTCGACATTGCCCATGATGGCGATGACCGCTTCGCCGACCTTGCCGTCGACATACGTATCGCCGATCAGCGTGACGACGCCTTCGCCCACCGATCCGGTCGCGCGAGTGTTACCGCCGATCGCGACGACTGCTTCATATACGTTGCCCTCGGCCACGGCATTGCCGAAGACCGAAATGACAGCTGCTGCGGTTTCGTTGGCAGCGAGTTTCGAATCGTCGCCGACGTTGATCACGACGTTCTCGGGATGCTGCCCTTGCCATTCGCGAGCGCGTTCGGCTTCGCGCAGGGCGCGCTCCGCTTCGTCGGTCGCTTCCTCGACCGCGTCTTTCGCGCGTTCGATTTCGATCTCGACGTTGGGTAGTGACGGCTCCGGCGGCGGAGTGGGTTGCTGCGCAAAGGCGTCGGTGTGCGTGAGGCCGCCGGTGGCCAGCATCGCAATCAACAACAGTGAACGAAACATGTGATTCATACGATTTCCCGTCGCATCAGCGCGACGCATACAAAGTTCGATAAGCGGCGGCGCTGACGCCGAACAACATCAGATACAAAGTGCCGAGCACGGTGACGCCGCAATAGATCCACCACGAAGGTAGGCTGCGCAGGACCGAGCCGATGGAAACGAACAGCGCATGAATCCAGGCGAGCTCTGCAAACAAAGCCATGCTGCGCGCGGCCGGATCGATCGGGCCGATCAGGGCTGAGGCGGCATCCAATCCGAATTTCACGAAGACCGCCGACGCGACGAGGAACAGCACGCGCGCCGCCATCGGCCAGTGCGCGAAGTTGCTTTGCCACCAAGGCGTGGCTGCACGATGCGCGATCGCCGCCATCACTTTGCTTTCCAGATCGCTCGGCGCGCGTTCCAAGGGTTGATCGCGCAGCGCCTTGTCGATGAAGCGTTCCTGCTGTTCGTGATCGGGTGTGTTCATGGGGGCGGCCTCAGAAACAATCCGCCGTGAGGCCGCGGGCAGCGAGCGCTTTCGCCAGCGTCGCCCGGGCCCGCAGAATGTCGATCTTCACTTTCGCCAGTGAGATCCCGAGCTGCTGCGCGATCTCGTCGTAAGGCATCTCTTCGAAGTGATACAGCACCAGCGGCAGACGGCGGTGCTCGGGCAGCTGTTGCAGGACCTCGGCGACGATGGCTCGTCGTGTATCGGCGTCCATGTCGACGACTTCCGAATCGGGTTGTGCAAACTCGATCTCGCCGTCGTCCTCGTCGTCGCCGCGCATCTCGCTGAAGAAGCGCCAGCGGCGGCGATAACGAGTCGCGTGATTCAGCGCCAGGTTGCGCGAGACCGTCTTGAGCCAGCCGCCGGCCGCTGGGCTGGTCCGCAACTGGTCAAAATTTTCATAGGCTTTCAGGAAGACCTGCTGCGCGATGTCTTCGGCGGGCCCGTCGCGGCCCGTGATGCGGACCGCGGTGGAGAAGACCATGTCTTGATAAGCACGCATAAAGCCTGCGAATTCTTCCTGGCGCGAAGTGTCCGTCGGTTGCCTGGCCACGGTGGTGTGTGTCGTTTAGCTCAAAAACACCGGGTCGCCGGGAAAGTTACGGTGGGCAGGATGCCCTGTTCAGGGTCGCGCTTATGTTCATCGCCGCCCCGCTTTCCTAGACTGCAGCGCGCCTAGAGGACTGATTTTACTGATGACAGCGACGACGCGACCAGCAACTTCTGCAATTTTGGTTCCGGTGCTGGCCCTGACGGGCCTGTTGGGTCTTGGCGCCTGCGCCGTTCCGACTGTCCGCGAGCCCGAGGCCGTGGCGGTCCGCGCCAGCTCCCTCGATCCTGCCTATTCCTCCGTCAACGCCCAAGTGCTGAGCGATGCCGGCAAAGTCGACTACAGCTTCGCGGCCTCGCTCGATCCCCAGGTTGAGACGCTCACTCGCCTGCAGTCTTCCTACACTCAGAACATGGGTGAGGCCGAGAGTCTGCGCGTCGGCGATTCGGTGAGCAGCGTCGGTATGTGGGGCACGAGCGTTCGCTACGGCGGCATGCAGTTCGGTACTCACAGCGACACCCGCGACGACGTGATCGATTCGAGCCAGATGGCTACTTCAGGTATGGCGGTGTTGCCGACGGTCGCGGATGCGTTGTTTGCTTCTGCGGGCGAGGCGGGCACGAGCCTCAACCAGCGCAGCCTCGCCGTGAATCGTTCGCTGCCGTCAGGTGGGGAAGGTTGGAATCTCGCGGTGACGGATGCGCTTGGTCACTCGCAATCGGTTGGCGGACCGATGATCGCCGGCACGCGCCTGGTGCAGGAAGGTTGCTCGGATTTTTCCGTCGGGCTCGGCAAGGTGCGCGAAGACTACGCGCTCACCAGCAACGAATACGGTCCGATGTTTGCTAACACGACGGTCGCTTGCGGCGCGCCGCTCGGCTTCACGGTCGAAGGTCATGGCGAATACCTCGCCGATCAAGTCGCCGCGCTGGGATTCGGTGTCGCTCGACGCATCGGCCCGCTGGGCACGGCGTCGGTCGCGTTTGCTCAAAGCAACGCCGAGGGCGGCAGCTCGGGCTGGATGTCGAAGGTCGGCTTCGAACACACCAACTCGATGTTCAACGTGATGTTGCGTTCCCGCTTTCAGAGTCGCGAATTCCGCGACATCGGCAGTGTTTCGCTGACGGATCCCATCATGCAGCGTGATCTCGCCAGTGTCGGCGTCAACATGACCAAACGTTCCAGCTTGTCCGTGGCCTACGCGACTCAAACCACTTGGGCGCGCGAGCGGACCAATCTGATCGCGATTCAACAAAGCATGGGCGTGGGTCGCGGCACGATGTCCATGAGCGCCGGCCATTCGCTCGAAGACAACTTCGGCTCGTCGTTGTTTATTTCTTATAAGCGGCCGTTCGGTGCCAGCCGCCCGACGCTGCGTATGCCCGTCGACGAGATCGACCTGCAGCTATGATGGGCAGGAGTCCGAATGCAGCGAAGCGCATGGATGCGCCAGAGCTGCCCGGCCGGGCGAGTCGTTAGCGACTGACCGGCCCCGGCTGGCGCAGCATCTCGATGTGCAGGATGCCGTCCTCGTCGTACGGCTCGGACGACTGCACGAATCCGAACGAACCATAAAACTTGTTTAGATGAGCCTGTGCGCCGATGCGGATCGGCAGCGTCGGATACAGCTCGTGCATTCGCTCCAGCCCACGCGCGACGAGCTCGCGACCTAAACCACTGCCGCGACCGATCTTGGTCGTGACGATGCGCCCGAGCGACGGCTCGGGATAACTCACTCCCGGTGCGAGCAGGCGCAAATACGCAGCCACTTCTTTGCCCGACCAGCCAACCAGGTGCCACGCATCCAGATCCTTGCCGTCCATGTCGAGATAAATGCTGTTTTGCTCGACCACGAATACCGCCTGGCGCGCGGCGAAGATCGCGTAAATTTCCAACGGTGTGAGATCGGCGTAGCGGCGCCACTGCCATTCGATCGACATGAGGAAGGTTCCGTCTTGAGCGACGCTTAATGCGTCATCGAGTACAAAATATAATTGATCGCGTACTTGTATGCGCGCGTCGTGTATAGCAGCGAGTACTCGGGCACATCGGCGTGTTCCCACGCATCGCCCATGTCCATGTTGAAATTGATCATCACCATCAGCCGGCCGTCGTCGTCGTAGATGCCGCGATAGTGCGGCACGAAGCCGTCCTTCTCGTAGTTGCGGCCGCTGTACAGCGATTGAATGCCGGGAATCTGGATGTGCTCGTCCAGATCGTACGCGACGTGAAAAATCGTTTCCTCCGGCGGCAGCTCGACGATGGCGCGATCCGGAAAGATGCGATGCATGCCCTGCACGAACCCGGCCCATTCCAGGCTGCCGTGAAAATCGTCCACCACCAGGAAGCCGCCGCGCAGGAGATATTCACGCAGCCGTGCCGTCTCCTCGTCGCTGAGTACCCAGTTGCCGACTTCGACCGCATAGATCCACGGGTAGTCGAACAACGTGTCGTCCATGATGCTGAGGTAGTGGCCTTCCTCGGCGGTGTCGATACGCGTCAAGCGTTTGATGCCGCGGATCAGGTGTTGTTCGGCCTCGGGCCAGTCGGTCAGCCAGCGCTCGCGGCCACCGAACAACGTCGCGCCGGTATAGGACAGACGCACGAACTGGAACTCGGCATTCGGGTGCGGCTGGCCGGTGCTGTTCGTGTCCGAACAGAGGGCGGCGATGGGAATGGCCAATAGCCCCAGCACCCGGGTCAGGCGAAGGAGGGCTGGAAGCAAGCGGCCGCGCATGGGATCAAAACATCGCATCATTCCGCCAGTTCATGCAATGGGTGCATGACCGACGCACGACAAATGCCATCCACAATACCTGGTGAACGCTGCGTACAGGTATGCTGCGCCGGCCTGGAGGTCCGGGCGGTTGCGAGTTCCAGGTGGATGAGCTGGTTACGAATTTCGTTCGGCATGCTGCTGTTGGCAACGAACACGACTTTGCATGTGCCGCCGCTGCTGTTGGCGGCGTTGCTGAAGGCGATCCTGCCGCTGCGCGCGTTCCGTCGCGCTTGTGATTCCGTGTTGATGGCCATTGCGGCCAGCTGGATCGGCATCAATACCACTCTGATCCGCTCGTTCACGCGGACGCGCTTTCTGGTCGATATCGATGCGAACTTACAAGCACAAGGTCATTACCTGGTGCTGGCCAATCACCAGACCTGGGTGGACATTCCCGTGCTGCAGGCGGTGTTGAACCGGCGCGTGCCCCTGCTGCGATTCTTCCTGAAAAGCCAGCTGTTCTGGGTGCCGCTGCTCGGCCTCGCCTGGTGGGCGTTGGACTTTCCGTTCATGAAGCGCTACACGCGCGAGCAACTGGCGAAACGCCCGGAGCTGGCGGGTCGCGACATCGCCGCGACCCGTCGTGCCTGCGCCAAGTTCATGCAGATCCCGGTGGCGATCATGAACTTTGTGGAAGGAACGCGCTTCACGCGCGATAAACACGCCAAGCAGGAATCGCCGTTCACGCACTTGCTGAAGCCCAAGGCCGGCGGCATCGCATTCGTGCTCGACGCCATGGGCCGGGCGCTGCATTCCATTCTCGACGTGACGATCGTCTATCCCCGCGGGCGCCCCACGATGTTCGATCTGATGGCCGATCGTGTCGGCGAAGTGCACGTGAGCATTCGCGAGCGGCCGATTCCGGCCGAGCTGCTCGCCGGCGATTATCAGAACGATCCGGCGTTTCGCGAGCGCCTGCAGAGTTGGCTGAACGATCTGTGGGCGGACAAGGATCGCACTATCGGTGCGCTACTGGCACAGCCCGCGTCGGCGCCGGCTTCAGCGTAAATACGGCAAGGCTGCCTTCGGCACGTCCACCGCTTCTTCGTCCACGAAACACCACGCCCAGCGCTCGTCCGGCTCCAGCGACGTCATCACCGGGTGCTTGGTGTGCTGGAAATGCTTGCTGGCGTGGCGGTTCGGCGAACTGTCGCAACAGCCCACGTGACCGCACGTCAGGCACAGCCGCAGGTGGACCCACTGGCCGCCCGTCTTTAAACATTCTTCACAGCCTTGCGGAGTCTTCGGCGGCTGCGGTTTTACATGAGCGATGTGTTCGCACGACATGGCATAGTTCCCTTAAGCAAAGAACCATACATACTGCACCGGAGGTCCTCATGACAACTCGCGTCGCCACGTGCAGCTGCGGACAACTCAAAATTCACGCCGTCGGCGAGCCGATTCGCGTCTCGATCTGTCACTGCCTGGAATGCCAGCGCCGCTCCGGCGGGCCCTTCACCATGCAAGCGCGCTTCGAGCGCCCGAACGTAACCGTCGAAGGCAGCTCGAAGCAATACGTTCGCGTCGGCAGCAGCGGTAACCCTTGCACTCAATCCTTCTGCCCCGAATGCGGCAACACTGTCTTTTATCAACTGAGCACGCAGCCCGACGTGTTCGCGGTGCCGGTCGGTGGCTTCGCCGACCCGACCTTTCCTCCGCCCAAGTTCTCCGTCTACGAGGTGAGGAAACATCCGTGGGTGCAGGTGCCTGCGGACGCGGAGCGATGGGACTGATGCAATCGGTGCGGGCCGCTGCATAATGGGCGCCGTTTCTCCCGCACGGATATCATGGGTTCGTGAGCGAATCATCTTTTCGATTTAGCGACGCCGAGCGCGATGCCGTGTATCGCGCGATTGCCGAGCGTCGCGATATGCGGCACTTCAAGCCCGACCCGATCGACGCCACCACGTTGCAGCGTTTGCTCGAAGCGGCTCATCGCGCGCCGAGCGTCGGACTGATGCAGCCTTGGCGTTTTGTTCGCGTCACCGATCGCGAGCTGCGCGTGAAGATTCACGATTTGGTGGAGGAGGAGAGGCAGCGAACCGCCGATGCTTTGGGCGAACGTCGCGACGAGTTCATGCGTTTGAAAGTGCAGGGCGTGCTTGAGTGCGGCGAACTGCTCGTTGCCGCGCTATGCGAGGCGCGCGAACAGTATGTGTTCGGTCGTCGCACGATGCCGGAAATGGATCTGGCCTCGGTCGCCTGCGCGATTCAAAACATCTGGCTGGCGGCGCGTGCCGAAGGAATCGGCATGGGCTGGGTGTCTCTGTTCGATCCAGTGGCGCTTGCGGAGATGCTGTCGATGCCTAAAGGCGCACTGCCGGTCGCGGTACTGTGCATCGGACATGTCGATGCGTTTTATCCGGCGCCGATGCTGGAGCTAACCGGTTGGGCGCGGGTTCGTCCATTGGACGAACTGGTGTTTCACAATCAGTGGCAGGCGGCGGAGCCACGGTTGTGACTCCGCCGATTCATTCTTAGCCGATCTTCCAGACTCCCTCCAAATCGCGACAGGCGCGGCCGTTGGATGCTTCCTGCTTCTTGCCTGCGGTCGCCTGCAACTTAAAGCGTCGGCAGTTCTTCGGATCCTTCACATCGATCGCCAGCGGCGTGACGATATAAGAAACATCCGTGCGCTCGTTGATCCAGCGCACCGGTCTACCGACCTCCGCCAGTTCGAGCGCGTGACCGACGCAGCCACGATCGCCCTCGTCCAGCTCTTTGCCGATCTCACGCCCGATGACGGCGCCGAGCACCGAACCGACGATCACAGCGACCGTGCGGCCATCGCCGTCGCCGACCTGCGATCCCACGACTCCACCTAAAACCGCGCCGACCACCGTGCCCACGGCCTTGCGATTACACGTGCCTTCGCGCACGCCATAGTCTTCTTCCCAGCCGCCACCCGTGAAGCCAACGTAGCGGGGATCATGTTTCTTGCGCCAGCCATGCGCCTTCGCGTGATCCGGCGGATCGCTCAATGCCACGCCACTTGCGAGCACCGTCGCGCTCAGCAGCGCTGCGAAAATCATCTTGGTAAATCGACGCAACATGGATGGCCCTCGCGGGTGAGCGGAACGAACGGCGCGAATTTTGTGAAATGTGTCGCCCGAGTTCTGAGCAATCCATCACGAACGTGGCATGCTGCAACGGCTAGGAATGTTCCGTGTTGAGCGCGCAACCGAGAATGTAAGAAAAAGCCCTGAGCCGGCGGGGCTCACCGACTCAGGGCTGTCGCTCATTGCAAACAGTTGAGTTATTGGTTGCTGGTCGCCACTGCGTCCGGATCCTTGTCCTTCAACCTGTCGCGGGCTGGTGCCGTGTTTGCGTCGAAATCCTTACGCCCATCGTGCTTCACGTCGATGCCCAGAGCGGCGAGTGTCGGCAACGTCAGCGTGCCTGTAGGTTCGAGATCGTGCTTACGTTGGAACTCTTGGACCCCTCGCTTCGTGTCTTCACCCCAGGCACCGTCGATATTGCCGGTCTCGATGCCTTGCGCGGTGAGTTCCTTCTGTAACGAACGCAGCGCTGTCGGTCCAGCCATCAGTGCCACGCCTGTCGCACGCTCTGTTGCGCCCGGCGCCAGCTTCGGAACCGGAGCGCGTTCCGCGTTCATCGCTTTCAATAACGAGATGTCGAGCCCAGGTGTTGCTTCGAGCCCGTGCTCGCGACGATATTTATTCGCCGCCGCGGCCGTGCCTTCGCCCCACACGCCATCCGTTTGGCCGTCGTAATAGCCCTGCTCGCGCAGCAAATGTTGAATCTGCGCGACGTGCACAGGGCTCACGTAAATCGGCGTGCCTCGCGAATTGGCAGTCGCTTTCTTATCGTCGGCTGAGCTGTTGGTCAGCAAGCCATCGAGAAAGTGTCCCGACTCTTTCTGACCTTCGAGCACGTCGCCCATGTCGAGCGTACTCAACAGGCTCGTGTCGAGTTGCCCCGTCGGCGCCAGTCCATTCGCTTTCTGATAGTCACGAACTTCACGCGCCGTGGCTTCGTCCCACCGACCCGTGATAAACGTCTTGCGACCGTCCGATCGCAACTTCTCCTGCAGCAACATCACCTGCGACGGACTCGCATATATCTGCCCCACCGCCCGCATCTCCGCTCGCTGCTCCATCGCCTGGGTCTGCTGCGTATCACCCGCCTGTACCGCGCCTGTTCCGAGCGCAGCGGCAATCGCCACTGACAACAATGCCAGCCGACTCGCCCTCATCTGTTTCATCGAACTGTTCATCTTTATGCTCCTGCACGACTGCTTCTCACAGAGATACTCATAGAGCGCAGGGGAGTTCCGGGCGCCTCGCGGCACGCGGTCGGGTCTGGCTAGGCGTGGGATGGGGCGTACGTTGAATGGGTAAAGCGTGCGTGGAAATTGTGGGTGCTGCATTTCTGGCGAAAGTGCTGACCGCCAGGGAGTTCACCAACTTGAAGTCGCAATTTGCGACATCAAGTTGGGGCGGTCGTCGCAAGCGGCCACTTGCCTTCACGGAACACGGCGCCATCATGGCTGCCACGGTCCTAAACAGCCCTAGCGCTGTCGAGATGACCATCTATATCGTTCGCGCCTTCGTGCAACTGCGCGATCTGCTCGCTTCCAATCAACTGCTTGCCGAGAAGTTTGCAGAGCTCGAACGCAAGGTCTCCACACACGATCAGGCGATCGTGGGCATCCTCAAAACTGTCCGTGAGCTCATGCACCCGCCGATACCGAAGAAACGTCCTATCGGATTTACTGCCAATCTGGACGAGTAGGCGCAGAATTCCTCACCTTGCTACTTGCATGGGAGCATTCAGCATGAATTCAGTGCACCGCTGTGAATATACGCAGCGAAGGGGAGCTATCCAAACAATCGACAAGGAAGCGGCAATATGCGCAACGCCATGCTTGCATTAGCGGCAGTATCTCTGTGTGGCTGCGCGGTCTCCGTGAAATCGGTGTACGGCCCCGATGGTGGGGAGGCCCAGGCGATTACCTGTTCCTCCGGATGGGGGCTGGATTGGAGCGATTGCTTCGAGAAGGCCGGGGAGATTTGCGGCACTCGCGGATATAAAGTGTGGAATCAGGCGAGCACCCAATCTGGCGTCATCTCCGGCGGTGAAGGTGGCGTCATCGGCACGACCTCGGAGGCCGGGACGTTGCTGATCGCGTGCAAGTGAGCTTGCTCTTCGGAAACCTTGCCCGTACCCGCGGGCGGCCTCACCTGAAGTTGCTCGACGCCTCCTCCAGTGCCTCGCATGTGGTGTCGAAATCAATATAATCCAGCGTATCGAGTGCTGCCGGCAGCGTCTCTAAAAGCTTCGCCACGCGTGCGCGAAGCTCGGGGTGTTCTCGATAGAATTCCTTGGATGCGCGGAGTATTGCGGCTAACAGATCACCTTTGAAGTGATCGCTTTCCAGTAGAGGAGCTGTCTCGACGATTTCCAGCGCGATCGGGAGAACGTACCTCAGCCCGATGTCTTGAGATATAAGCACGCGAAGATCGCTCGCTGTCAGGTCGGATAACGGCTTTGTGGCCGCCTCATGGCATCTGCGGTGAAAATGAGATGCCTCAGCGCCCGGGCGAGACAAGTGCATCCCTTCGATCTCGGCAATGGATACTCGGCGTCGATCCATCGTAATCAGCTCTCTTTGAAAGACACGATTAACCCAAGCATTGCCGCTAACGAAACGCTCACCAATGCCCCAAAGATAATCAGATCCTGTCGAGGCATGCCGAACGCGCCGAATCTATTTGTCATGATCCATCCGGACCGATCTTGCAGAGCTCGGGATTTCCGCTTGTGCCTGGTCAGGCGTCAATGCCGATAGTGGTCTTGATCCAACGAGCGGTAGCCACGTGAAAATGGACAGCGCGGCCACGAGAGCGACTCGCAGCAACCACCAGCCCGCTTGCCGAATTATTCTGTGAATTTTCATAGCGACGAATGTGAGCTTGTGCCGCCCGCATCGTAACGGGAGAATAGATTTCTGCCATTCGTTACTGGAGCGCTGTGGATAGTCTAATCGAACAGTACGTGCGAGAGGTGAAGCTGCGCCGGGAGCGCGTTTCCTCATTCGATCAGTATCCGTTCTCGCTGCCGGCAGTTCGTAACCTCCACTCGCTCGCGCTGCATCCCTCAGTCACATTCATTGTCGGTGAAAACGGCAGCGGCAAGTCCACGCTGCTCGAAGCGATCGCTGTTGCGTGGGGCTTCAACCCGGAAGGCGGCACCAGGAACTTCCAGTTCCAAACCCGTCGGTCGCACTCGACGCTCCATGAGTCTTTGCGTCTCGTAAAGAGCTACAAACGCCCCAAAGATGGTTTCTTCCTGCGTGCCGAGAGTTTCTTCAATCTCGCGACCGATATCGAGCGGATGGACGAGGAGCCGGCAGACGCACCTCCAATCATCAATTCCTATGGCGGCCGTTCGCTTCACGAGCAATCGCATGGCGAGTCATTCTTCGCGCTCATCACGAAGCGCTTTGGCGGTAACGGCTTCTATGTGCTCGATGAGCCGGAAGCGGCACTGTCTCCCTCGCGTCAGCTTGCGATGCTATCTCGCATCCACCAGCTGGTGCAGGCACGCTCGCAGTTCATCATCGCCACCCATTCGCCGATTCTCATGGCGTACCCCGGTGCGTGGCTTTATCAGATTACCCCGGAAGGTTTGACTCGCATCGAGTATCAACAGACCGAGCACTACATCGTCGCAAAACGCTTCTTGAACGATCCGAAGGGTCAGCTCGATCGGCTACTGTCTTAGGTGATCACGGCCCGTGGCTCAATCCGACACGCTGCCGTAAACGAAGGTTGGATACCCTTGAGGTCCGCACGCAG
>Ga0247784_1000009_pt1 | contig 70485 bp, 68 predicted proteins | sample UWRJL169409R5_FD_179909 | JGI IMG/M metagenome (GOLD analysis project Ga0247784, IMG submission 179909) | Plant litter microbial communities from Arlington Agricultural Research Station in Wisconsin, United States - UWRJ-L169-409R-5 | ecosystem: Environmental > Terrestrial > Plant litter >...
TTACGGAACGCGTGCAGCCGGGCGTCGTGTACACCACCTTCCATTTCCCGGAGTCCGGCGCCAACGTCGTGACCACCGAGAATTCGGACTGGGCGACCAATTGTCCGGAGTACAAGGTGACTGCGGTACAGGTCGTGAAAGTGACGCAACCGTCGGAATGGCAGAAGCGGCATCGCGAGCTGACCGAACGGCAACTCCGGATCAAGCGAGCGACGCAAGGCGTGCCGACCGAGTGACGTCATGCATATCGAACATCTCGTCAGCATGGCCAACGACATTGCCGCGTTCTTCGACAAGGCAGCGGATCACGGAGAGGCGGCACGCAGCGTCGCGACTCACCTGCATCGGTATTGGGACCCGCGGATGCGCAAGAAAATCGTCGAGCATCAGCAAGCGGGTGGTGTGGGCCTGAGCGATTTGGCACGCGAAGGGGTTACTATCCTGGCACAGGAGTCACCCGGCGCCCGAACATGACCTCTCCCTCGATCAAGGATCTGTTCTCTCCACGCAACTTGCACGCGGAGCCTGTGTCGACGATTGCATTGGCCCGCAAGTATCCCGTTGAAACCCTCACTGATCGTTCGAGCCGGCAACGCGACGACGCGGTCGCTATCGAGGAGCCGTTAGAGATTCGCCTCGAACTCGCCTCCGAGGGCGGCGGGGGCCGAGCGATCGCTGTCACGATGCGCACGCCGGGCAACGATCCCGAGCTCGCCGTCGGTTTTCTCCATGGCGAGGGCATCCTTCGCAGCGTCGACGATGTGCTCGAAGTCGGGCCGTGCGGCAACGACGGCAACACCGTGCGGGTTCTGCTTCGCGAAGGGCTGGCGGTCGAAACCAATCGGCTCGAACGTAACTTCTATACAACGTCGAGCTGCGGCCTCTGCGGCAAGGCTTCCATCGAAGCCGCGATGAGATCGGTGTCGCTCACTCGCGTGCCCGACGATACGTTACAACTCGCGCCCGAAGTCCTGCTCACGTTGCCGGGCCGCATGCGGCAAGCCCAAGCCACCTTCGACGCCACCGGCGGCCTGCACGCCTCCGCACTCTTCAACTCACAAGGCGAACTTCGCCTGCTGCGCGAAGATGTCGGCCGTCACAACGCGCTCGACAAAGTCATCGGCTCCAGCCTGCTCTCCGGCGCTCTGCCGCTGCACGATTGCGTGCTCATCCTCAGCGGCCGCGCCAGCTTCGAGCTGCTACAAAAAGCGATGGCCGCTCAAATTCCCGTCGTCGCCGCCATCGGCGCTCCTTCAACCCTCGCCGTCGATCTCGCCAATACCTGCGGCATCACGCTGGTTGGATTCCTGCGCGACGGCAGCTTCAATGTTTATACGCACGGTGGGCGGCTGAGCCGCTAGCCCGCCCGCTTCAGAACCTCACGCTCGCGCCCACAGAAAACATATTCACCCAGTCGCCGTCGCGGCCATGTTCGCCGGCGGAGAAGCTGAGTTGTTGGGCTTCGATTTCGGCGCGCAGCGCGAGCGGGCCGCTGCGATATTGAGCGCCGATGCCGATGAGAGGGTCGACGTCGTTGTCGCGGACCTCGCGGCCAGCGTTGTCCATGGTCGTGCCTTCCCAGCGTCCGAGGCCGGCTTTGCCGAACAGGTCCCACTGCCGCAGCTGAATCAAACCGACGGCGGCGGCGCTGAAGACATCGATTTCGCCGGCCAGTCGCGTGTCCTTTTTGATGTCACCGAAGTCGGCGTAGTTCACTTCGAAGGCCAGTGCCGGGTACACGCGATAACCAACCACGGCCTTGTAGGCGGTGTCGTGCGCTTCGATGCCCGACCTGAACAAACGCTCCCGGTGCAGCACCGCACGACCTACGCCTCCGCCCACATAAACGCCTGCAAGCGTCTCGTCTGCATGCGCGACGCCCGTGCACAGCGGCAACAACAACGGCAGGAAACGAAACATCCTCACCAGCGAATGGTTTTGCTGACGCATCACTCTCTCCCAGATCTCACGATGCGACAAGACTACCAGCACCACTGCGCTCCGAGCCAATACGAACGAGGCGCGAGGATGTTGGCGCCGTCCTCCTCCGGTGTTGCACCAGAATAGATGGCCACAGCTTTACCTGAATCGAAAACGTTGTTGACGGTGCCGACCGGCCCAATTTCTCGGCGGTGACGATCACCTCCTCCACATCGTCGCCGGCCTCTTGGGCCAGCGCCGGATGAAACATCGCCACATTGACTGCCACAGCAGCGCAAAGCATGGCCTCGCGACGAGCGCGTGCATTCAGTTAGCGATTGCTTGTCACGCGCGCATCGAACTGACGCTGCCGTTCCATCGCACGTGCCATCAACACTTCGGCAACCTGGTCGCGCGCCTGGACTTCGCTGGTGCCGGCCGAAAACTCGAACACTTCATTCGCATCGAATGGATTCGCGAACAGCACCGGCTCGCCTTCGCCTTTTGCGGGCAACTGCGCTTGAGGCAGTTGCTGCATCTTCCCGCTCGGCGCGACGGCAAGATACAGCACGCCGACGACACCTATCGCCAATGCCAGCGATAGATACAAACGCGGCACTGGCTTGTTACGAGGCGCAACTGGCGCTGACGATGCTCGCGGCGCTTTGATTGAACCGTTGCTAGGGCAAGGCGCGGAGAGATCGAGCAGATCCTGTGCGCTCAGTTCTACTTCCGCGTCCGGCGCTTCGATGCCCGCAATTTGCTGGTTGGCGTCGCTCATAACATCCCTTGCCGTTGTTGTGGAAGAGCATCGTAAACACGCGGGAAGCGGCCACGCGGTTCCCGTAGCGGCCGCTCCCGGACGCGAATTGTGATCTCGATCACAAGCAGGATGCGACAATATATCGCCCGTCCCATCCTGCGTGCCGGCGATGAACGTATTCAGTTCGCGGACAGCATCAGGCGCTCGATTCTGGGCCGCGACTGCCCCCAGATGCCGATGTCGCATGGGTCGCCGTGCCAGCCGCTGATTTTCGTGCCGGTGGCCAGCGCCTGCATGATCAGGGCGACGCGCTGCTTGCTCGCGGTCGTGTCGTTGATCACGATCAGATACGGCGATCCGTAGCTGCAGTTGCCTGCACCGGGATCGGGGCTCAAGTACACAGCCAGAAAGTCATAGTGATGCAAGACGCTTGTGACATTTGCGTCCCATGCACCGGCGACCGAGGTCCACAAGCTGCCGATCGCTACCAACAGCGCTCCATATCTCTTCATGTTATTGCTCCTTGAGCTCACGTCCGTGATGACTACCGTCGCAAACAAACTGCTATCGCCAGTGACCATTGTCAATCGCTTGCGAGTAAGCGGCACGTCCGACCGGGGTGCTACAGTTGGCCAATGGATCCGACCATTGGCCTGCCCAGATTCCTGCCGCGATGGCTGTGCTACATCGCTGCCTGGGTTTTACTTACTGCAGTGTTCGCGTCGCAGTTGTATTGGTCCGGCTACGCACCGTGGCCCACCGCATTCTGGCTCGAAGCAATTCATTGGCTGTCCTGGGGCATCGTTGCGCCGTTGGTCTTTTGGTTGTGTCGACGGCTCTATCGCGGCGAGCACACTTGGCAGCGCTATGTCGTCGGCCTGACACTCGGCGCCATCGTCATCTCGACGATCCAACCCACGCTGACCGAGTGCTTCGACTTCACGAAGAACCTGGTGCGCTGGGGGCTATCGATGACGGAAACACCGCCCCAGTCGTTTCTCCCCGGGCTGCCGCTGGCGATCGCGAAGCTCGCCGGATATAACCTGCCGGTGTACGGAGTTTTGGTTCTGGGGTGGCACGCGGCGACGTACTACATCGAGCTGCGCGACCGGCAAATGAAAGCGATGCAGTTGGAATCGATGCTGCACCAGGCTCAGCTGCAAACATTGCGCAGCCAGTTGAACCCACATTTTCTGTTCAACGCCCTGCACTCGCTGGCCGAGCTGGTGCATGCGAATCCCAAGCTGGCCGAGCAACTCATCCTGCGCTTAGGCGATCTGTTACGTCAGGTCCTGCGCTCATCCACCGAACAGGAAGTTGCACTCGCGGACGAGCTCGATTTCATCAAGGGCTACGTGGAAATCGAGCGCATGCGTCTCGGCGATCGGTTGCAAGTGAATTGGGACATCGCGCCCGAGGCACTGCGAATCAAAGTGCCCAGCCTGATTCTGCAACCGCTGGTCGAGAACGCCATTCTTCACGGCGTCGCGCCGATTGCACAGCCTGGAGCACTCACGATTCGAGCCGCGAACGACGGTCATTCTTTGCTCTTGCAGGTGCGCGACACGGGCCCCGGTCTTTCGGACGAGGCCAAGCCCCACCGCCTTGGCATTGGCCTGTCGAATACGCAGGCGCGCCTGCAAAGACATTACGGATCGCGACAGCGATTCGAGCTGCTCAACGACAACGGCCTGGTGGTCAACATTCACATTCCACTGTCGGGTGCCGCATGAACATTCGCACCCTCATTGTCGACGACGAGCCGCTCGCGCGACGCCGGCTCAAGCGCTTCTTGCAGGCTGCGCCGGATGTCGAGTTGGTCGCAGAGTGCGGCGATGGCAACGGAGCCGTGGCCGCGATCCAAGAGCATACGCCCGACCTGGTGTTCCTGGACGTGCAGATGCCGGGCTTGAACGGCTTCGAAGTTCTGAATGCCGTTGGCGTCGAGCGCATGCCGGTCGTCGTGTTCGTCACCGCGTTCGATACATTCGCGATGCAAGCGTTCGAAGCACAAGCACTGGACTATCTACTCAAGCCATTCGGGGAAGATCGCGTCGCGCAGGCGCTCGAACGTGCGCGCATCTTTCTCGAAGGCGGCACCAAGCGAGCACATCAAGATCGCCTGACCGAGCTGCTGCGCACGACCGAAGGCAATCGAAACAATGCGCGCGTGCTGGTCAGAAATGGGGATCGCGTGCTGGTCATCGGCGCCGAAGAGATCGATTGGGTCGAAGCCTATGGCGACTACGTGCGACTGCACGTCGGCCAGCATTCGCACCTGTTGCGATCCACCCTGACAGAGATGGAACAGCGACTGAAGCCCGCGGGCTTCGCGCGAGCTCATCGCTCACGGCTCGTCAATCTGGATCGTATTCGAGAATTCAACACTGTGAGCCCGACGGAGTTGCTGATCGTGCTCAAGAACGGCGCGCGTCTGAATGCGAGCCCGACTTATTTGAAGCACCTGCAGCGCCGCCTGGGCGGGTAATTTCGTCGCACCGGATTGCGGGTCTGTCGTGCCCGCGCCCGTGTTCGTCGCAAATCGATTTCGCACTCACCAACGCCGTGGCCCAATCGTGCCGGTCATTTACCGGAGAGACTCACGTGGAACGGAAACTGCTCGCGATTGCTGGCCTGTGCATTGTCGCTACCCTGCTCGGGCATGTTGCGTCGAGCGAGCAGCCGGCGACCGACCGGGTCGGCTTTCCGAAGAACTATCGAACCGAATTCAAACCACTGGGCGTCAAGGTCAGAGACCAAACCCCCGAGATCCTGACGGCCTATGGCAACGCCAAAGCAACCGCTGTGTCCGGCCGCGGCGATTTGCCGTTCCCGGACGGCTCGGTGATCCTCATGGAATTCAGCTATGCGCTTCGGGATGCGAACAATCAAATCGTGCGCGACGCCAATGGAGTCGCGCAGAAAGGCGAAGTGGAGCACGTCGACGTCATGAAGCACGGCAAGGGCTTTGGCGAAATGTATGGCGACAATCGCTCGGGGGAATGGGAATACGCCGGATACAAACTGGACGGTTCGTACACGACTTCCCCCGAGCAATCAGTCCAATGCGCCACCTGTCATCGCACGGCCGGAGCGGAGAATGATTTTGTGTTTCGCATGAAGTCCGCAGGCCACCTCTGATTACAGTTTCCGCAACCAGATATTCCGAAAGCGAACCTCGTGATGGTGGTCCTGCAATCGAATCGGCAGGTCGCCGTGCGCTTTGTAGCTCGGCGTTCCGATGTACACGGTCCCGCCCTTCAGCGTGGAATTGTTTTGCACCAGCACGCCGTTGTGTAGCACCGTCATGCGAGCCGGCGAAGTCACGGAGCCATTGGCGGCGAAACGAGGCGCGGTGAAGATGATGTCGTAGGTCTGCCATTTCTCCGCCGGCAGGGTCGCATTCACCAGCGGCGGAAATTGTTTGTAGAGCGAGCCGACCATGCCGTTGACGTAGGTCTTGTTCTCGAAGTTATCGAGAATCTGCACCTCGTAGGTGTCCTGCAGGAACACGCCGCTGTTGCCGCGATCCTGATCCACTTTGTCGGGCGGCAACTTCGGCACCAGCCACTCGATGTGGAGCTGCACGTCGCCGAAATTTTGTTTGGTCTGGATGTCGCCGGTGTCGGGCGCAACCACGAGGTCGCCTTTATCGACACGCCACTTCGCAGCACCACCGTTCGCGCTCTTCCACGCGTCGACGTTCTTGCCGTCGAACAACACGATCGCATCCGACGGTGGCGCGCCGACGGTCGCACCGGGCGTTACCTTCTGCGGCACTGGGGTCCACACTTCTGTCAGCTTGGGATCGCCCTGGCTCTCCGCTGCATTGGCAGCGAACGCAGTCAAACACAGGCCCACACACAAGGCTCGATGCATCGAATTCATTATTGCTCCACCTTCAAAGTGACGCGGTATTCCTCTTGAGGGATTTGACGCGTCGAGACTGGGACGGGTTGAACGTTAACGACAGCTACGCGGAACGCGCCGACAGTCGCGCTCTCGCCTGCTTTGATCTCGTGCTGTACGGGCTCGGCCGTGCCGATGCGAATGGCGACTTGTACTTTGACCTCGCCGGCCCAGACGCAGGTTACGTCGCTAGGACAACGCGAATCGTCGACGACTCGTACGAATTCAACGGTGAGCCCTTGCGACTCGTAAGCCGCCTGCTCTTGCGGAGCTAATTGAATCTCTTGATTCAGGCTGGCCGAGTGAGCTCCCGGTGCACCGGCGGACCGGCAAGCAGCAATCGTAAAAATCAGCAGTAATGAGACAAGGTAGCGGCTCATGCGGAAAGGATAACAGCGCGAGCCGAAGCCCGCGCTGTTTCCGTTCACTGCAATTTTTTTATTGTTGGGTGATGCGCACGTCGTCGATGCCCGCCTCGACCAGGCTCGCCGTGTCCGCATCGGCCGCTTCGATCAATATGCGGATCGTCTGGCCGGCGAAGGCGTTTAAGCTGGCCGTGGCCGGGGCCCACGCCGCATCGACATCGGTCGCTGAAGCCACTCGCTGGAACACCACGCTGGTCGTGGAACCAATGACACTGACGCGCAGGAAATCTGCGTTGGTCGCATTGGTGCCATAGGCAAGGTACTGATTGAACGACAACGTCAGCGTGCCCGTCGCCGGCAGTGTGATCGCCGGCGAGCGAATCGATGTCACGCCACCGTCGATGTCGTTCGCACCGGCGCTCGAACCGGCCAAACGAGCAGTGACCAGATCGTTGCTGCCGCTGGTGGTCGTGCCGAGTTGTTTCACGCCGCTCGAATCGGTCGCTTCAGGATCGCCGCGTTCCCAAGCTCCGGTCGTCGCGGTGTCCGTGCCGCTCGGATTCGTCGTCCAACCCAAGTTGGTCTCGAACGTATCTTCGAACACAACGGTGCCGCCACCGCCCGAGCAGGACGCCGGAACGTTGAAGCCATTTGTCGGCGACGTGCTGTTGGAACCGCCGCTGACCGCGTTGGTGCCGAGGCCAAACGCTGCGAAGGCTTCCCAGACCCGGCAAACATCTTCGCCGCCGTGATTGTCGGTCACCGCTTGAATGATGCCGTCGCGAACTTGCGTGAAGGTCGGATTGCACGCGGTGTTCTTCAAACCTTCGTTGACATACAACATCGCGCGCTGATTGCCGGCGCTGCCGGTGGCGTTGTACAGGTTTGCATTGAAGCCCCATTGATCGACCAGCTTCCAGTAAACCTCCCACGCCGCTTGTGCCCACACCGAGCCGACGCCGTGCGGAATCGCCATACCGCTGATGCTTGCATAGGTCCAGGTGTTGACGGCGGGATCGGTGCTGTAACGTTGCGTGCGAATGCCGGCGCCGCTGGTGGCCTGTCCCAATGCATATGTGCCCATACCACGAGGCATCGGTCCGGTGTCGCCGGCTCTCGCGGTGTATGCAAGCGCCCACCAGTCCGACAGTCCTTCGCCGGGCTGCTGACTGTTGGTGAGACAGTTCACGTTGGACGGACCGCCGACCAGGCGATTGGAAATGCCGTGGCCGTATTCATGCACGACGATGCCAGCATCGAGATCGCCGTCGCGATCGGGATTCGGGCTGGTCCAGATATACATTTGCATGCGAGGCCGCGAGCCGTCGGCGGGCGTGCCGAAGTTCGCGTTGTTGGTGCCGCCGCCGTCCTGCGCTTCGGCTCGCACAGAGTCGTTGCCCAAGCCGCCACGGCCATAGTTGTTCACCTGGAAGTTACCGGCCACTTCGTCGAAGCCGTACTGATACTGAACATCGTGAATGATGTTGTTCAAGTAGAACAGGTTCGTCACAGCAGCCGGACGATAAGTGCTCGGTGCGCCCGAGAGATTGATCGCGAAGTCGAAGTTGAGCGATGACCCGCCGCTTGGCGCGGAGCCCGAGTCCGGCGAATTGTTGTTGTCGGTATCGGTGTAGGCTTCGACGTTGTTACCTGTCGTCACCGTGAACTCAGCGCCCGCCGCGCCATTCGTGTCGTGCCATCCGAATGGAGACGCCGTGGCGTTCGCGGGATTCACTACCAATGAGCGCGCATCGGACGGAGGCAACGGGCTCGTATGAGTCGGGCTTTCCGTAGGCTGTGCATACACTCGATACTGATCCGCGAGCATGCCGTCGAATCGTGTCCACACCTGGCCCGTGTCGGCATCGACGGTGAAATCCCACATGTGCTGCTCGTCGATCGTGTGAATCATGAAATTCCACACCAGACGCGCCTCGCCTCGACGGATCGGCAACAGCATCAAGCGGCCGTTGACCGGTTCCAACGACAATCCTTCGTGACTCACGCGAGCAGCCTGCTGCGGACCCGCTGCAGACTGCAGCGCTCGCAACTGTGTCGGTACTGAGAGACCGGAGAACTTCGCTGCCGTCGCAACCGCCGCCGTCAATGGCATACGCGGTTTCAGCGATGTCACAGACTGAGCGAGCGCCGGCAAGAACGAATTGTTCACGCTGATGATGCGCCCGTCGCGATTCACGTTGACCTGTAACTGCGCGTTGTACACCGGGATGCCGGCATAACGCTGCTGCAGATAAATGCGAGTCGCACCGCTGACCTTCGAGTACACGACGTCCGAGACCGCATAACCCTGCAGGTCGGCGGGTTCGAGCCCCAACGCCGCGACGTTGTTACGAACGAATGCCATCGCCAGATCCATCGGCCGGCCGGTCGCCTTGCCCGTGAGATAGCCGCGTTGGCTCGACAGCGAGGCCACGGCTCCGGTGGTTTCGTTGGCGTCGACGGTGAGCTCTTCGATATTGGCGACCAGCCCTTGAATCGATTGCGGCTGGACGGCGGCTGCAGAGCGAGCCGCGCTGAACGAACGAATGAGGTCGACGCGTGCATCGAAATGACGCAAGGCGTCCTGGGTGGGGGCGATTTCTTGAGTGTGTGCCGGTGAGATCAAGAACAAGCCGCACGTCATGGATAACGACGCAACGGCGAATCCTCGGAATCGGTTCATGATGCAACTCCTTCCATGAGTAGAAGAACCAAGAGGAACGTGGGCGCGTGCGATTCAGCGGTAGGCGGTTTGTGCTGTCAACGATGAAGTCCGTTGCCACACCAACTCGCAACGCCGGATGCACCGGTCGTGGCTGGAGCAATCATTGCCACGCCAGCGGATTAGGATGCTCCGCTGTGTTGTCGCGATCAAGAGGTGTCAGTGATGGTTTATCAACACCAGGCACCGTCGTGATCCATCGCGATTCGATTTCGAGCATGCAGCCGCGGATTTGCGTGGCTCAAGCTGAATGCGCCACACCTCGCGATGTCAAGGCAGCGATTTGTCGACAAGCGTCGACAGGCTGGCCGCGGCGAGTATCATGAACGCCGTTCATTCAGGAATGCTCATGACCGCGCAACTCAAGATCGATTTTGTCTCCGATGTGTCCTGCCCCTGGTGCGTAATCGGACTGGGCGCGTTGGAAAAAGCGCTCGCCAATCTCAGCGACGAGGTCACGGCGGAGATTCACTTCCAACCGTTCGAGCTCAATCCGGACATGGCGGCCGGCGGCCAGGACATCGTCGAGCACATCGCACAGAAATACGGCTCGACACGCGAGCAGATCGAGCGCAATCAAGAAGGCATTCGCGCGCGAGGCGCTGAGCTCGGCTTCACATTCGAAATGGGCAAACGCTCACGGATCTACAACACGTTCGACGCTCATCGACTGTTGCATTGGGCGGAGAGCGAAGGCCGTCAGCAGGCGTTGAAGCGCGCTTTGTTCGCGGCGTACTTCACCGAAGGCCGTAATCCGAGCGATCACGACGTGTTGATCGACGTCGCCAATCGCGTCGGGCTCGATCCCGAGCGCGCACGAGAAATTCTCGCGTCGGATCTTTACGCAAACGAAGTCCGCGCACAGGAACAGTTCTTTCGCGAGCGTGGCATCCAAGCCGTGCCGTCGGTGATCGTCAACGACCGGTATCTGATTCAAGGCGGCCAGCCCGTGGCCGTGTTCGAGCAGGCGTTTCGCAAGATCGCAGCCGAGCCGAGGGATTCGACCGCCTGAGATCGCGGGCGAACCTTGCGGAGGCGACGTGACGGTATACTATATACCCAATGAGATCCGATACCGTCACACCAATGCGCAGCTCACCAACGCTAATAACACTGCTGTTGGCCTCGATACTGGCAGCGCCGGCAGTCGCGGCACCCGATGCGGCCGCGATCCGTAGATCCGTCTCGCTTCGCGACGATTGGATGTATCTAACGCGAGACGTGGCCGAGCCGGTCACGTGGAGTCACGAGGGCAAACGTTTCCATTACCGCAAGACAGTCGAAGGTGGCTTCGCGTTCGTTGAGATTGAACTGCGCTCGTTGAAGCGACGTGCACCGTTCGACGCTGCCAGACTCGCCGAGGCGCTCGGCGCAGCGACGGGTGAGATCTATCAACCCTTGCGGTTGCCGTTCACAGCGTTCGACTACACCGACGAGAACCGCGCAATCACTTTGATCATAGGAGACGGTCCTTGGAAATGCGGCATCGTGACTTACAGCTGCGCCAAGGATGAAACAGTGGACGCTGGCCGACCACGCGCCTTCGGTGTCGTTCGCGACTTGAGCGTACCGGCGGACAACCATCCGCGTAAATCACCTGACGGCAAATGGGAAGCGCTGGTTGAAGACGACAACGTCGTCGTCCGCGCGGTTGGATCGAAGCACACGATTACGCTCAGCGTGGATGGCACACCGGGCGACTTCTACGATCCGGAAACCATCACCTGGTCGCCCGACTCGACGCGGCTCGTCGCCTATCGCGTCCGTCCGGGATTTCACCGTGAGGTCACGCGTGTCGAATCGTCACCCACGCATCAGCTGCAACCGGTGGTGCGTACGCAGCTTTATCCCAAGCCCGGCGATGCAGTCGATATCGAGCGGCCCGTGCTGTTTCAGGTTGCCGAGCGACGCCGGATCGAAATCGACAACGCGCTGTTCCCCAATCCTTATGAAATGTCTGCTCCGGAGTGGCGTGAGGACGGCAGGACTTTCGTGTTCGACTATGAGCGGCGCGGACACGGTCAGGCGCGAGTGATCGAGATCGACGGTCAGACCGGCACGGCGAAGCCTGTGATCACCGAAGACGCGAAGACCTTTGTTTATGCCGACCGCCGCTATCGACACGATGTCGGCGACGATGGACGCGAAATCGTTTGGATCTCCGAGCGTGACGGCTGGCGACATCTTTATCTCGCCGACGCGTCCACTGGCACCCTCAAGCAGATCACTCGCGGTCCGTGGGTCGTGCGCGACGTGCTGAATGTCGACGACAAGCAACGACGCATCTGGTTCGCGGCCAGCGGCATGGATGAAGGCAAAGATCCCTATTTCAAACATGTGTTCCGGGTCGACTTCGACGGCAGCAACCTCACGCGATTGACCAGCGTCGATGCCACGCACGAGGTTCGCTTCTCACCGGACATGTCCGTCTACGTGGATACCTATTCGCGCGTGGATATGCCGCCGGTCTCCGAGCTTCACCGCGCCGACGGATCGCTGATCGCAACATTAGAGAAGGGAGATATCTCGCGACTGACCGCAGCGGGCTTCAAGGCGCCCGAGCCGTTCGTCGCCAAAGGTCGCGACGGTGTCACCGACATCTGGGGCCTGGTCGTGCGCCCACGCGATTTCGATCGCACCAAGAAATATCCGGTGATCGAGAACATCTACGCCGGCCCGCACGACAGCTTCGTGCCAAAAACTTTCTGGCCGTTCGGGTTTCATTCCGGCGGCGACAAAGTCGTCGGCATGCAGGCGCTGGCGGATCTGGGCTTCATCGTCGTGCAGATCGACGGCATGGGCACTGCAAATCGTTCCAAAGCATTCCATGACGTCGCCTGGAAGAACCTCGCCGACTCCGGATTCCCCGATCGTATCTTATGGCACAAGGCACTCGCTGCTCGCGATCCGGCTTACGACATCAGTCGCGTTGGCATCTACGGCGGGTCGGCGGGCGGTCAGAGCACACTCCATGCGCTGTTGTTCCATCCCGAGTTTTATAAAGCCGGCGTTGCCTACGCGGGTTGTTACGACAATCGCATGGATAAGATCAGCTGGAACGAGCAGTGGCTCGGCTGGCCGGTCGACGAGAGTTACGCCGCGGCGTCCGGCGTCGACCACGCCGCCAAGCTGCAAGGCAAATTGTTGATGGTCGTGGGCGAGCAGGATTCGAACGTCGATCCAGCCTCCACCCTGCAAGTAGTGGATGCGCTCATCAAAGCGGACAAGGATTTCGAGCTGCTGATCGTGCCCGGCGGCGAACACAGCGCCGGCCGCTCGACGGGGCCGGTCGCGTACGTGCAGCGCCGTCAGTTCGAATTCTTCGTGCGCACGCTGCAGGCGATTTCCCAGCCTACTTAAACCGAAGCGCGCGGGCAGAAATATATCCTGGCGCCGGTGCGCAACCGGCGCTACGCTGCGCCGGTCGAATAAATAAAATCCATATATGAATTGATCGGGGCTGACATGGACGCCAGCACCCGCGGGCAAGGTTTGCCCCCACGCTTCGCAACCAATGGAGGTTCACATGCAACGCGTGATTCGACAGCTTTGGTTATGGCTCGCCGCGGCGATGTTATTCGTACCCGCCGTCAGTAACGCCGGCTTTTTCATTCAGAACGGACGGCTGATGGACGACAACGGCGTGCCGTTCGTCATGCGCGGTATCAACTATCCCTATACCTGGTTCTCGACGCGGCCGGTTCAGCAGGACTTCGCGAACATGGCCGCGACGCGCGCGAACACGATTCGCATCGTGCTTGCGACCGGCGCTCAATGGACCCGCACCAGCGGGACGGAAATCGCGCAGCTCATTCAATGGTGCAAAAACAATCGAATGATTGCCGTGCTGGAAGTGCACGACTCCACCGGTTGGGGCGACGGCAACGCCGCCGTGCCGATCTCCAATGCGGTGGCGTACTGGACCAGCGCCGATGTGCGAGCGGCGATCAACGGCCAGGAAGATTTCGTCATCATCAACATCGCCAACGAGCCGTTCGGCAACAACTCGTCCGGCAGTTACGTCAACGACACGATCGCTGCGATCCAGGCGCTACGCAATGCCGGCCTGACTCATAACTTGATGGTGGATGCGGCGAACTGGGGCCAGGACTGGTCGAGCACGCTGCGCAACTCGGCGATGCAGATCTTCAACGCCGACCCTCAGCGCAATCTCACTTTCTCGGTGCACATGTACGAGGTGTATCCGAACGTCCAGACCATCTCCTCTTACATGCAGGCGTTCGCGGACATGGGCCTGCCGCTGGTCGTCGGCGAATTCGGCGGCGATCACAACGGGCAGCCGGTCGATGAAGCGTCGATCATGGCGCAGGCTCAGCAGCGAGGCCTGGGTTATTTGGGATGGTCGTGGTCCGGCAACGGTTCGTGTTGCACGCAACTCGACATCGTCACCAACTTCACGACGTCGCTGACGACCTGGGGCAATACACTCATCAACGATGCCAACGGCATTACTCAAACTGCCGTCGCAGCCACGGTGTTTGGTACGCCCTCGAACAACCTGACGGTTGCACCGACGACGCTCTCGTTTGCGGCTGGCGCCGGCAACGCAAGTGTCACTGTGACGTCGAATGTGAGCTGGACGGTCACTGACAACGCGAGTTGGTTGACGGTCTCGCCCGCCGCCGGCTCGGGCAACGGCACTGTCACTGCGAGCGCCACGGCTAACACTGGGAGTGCGAGCCGGACTGCTGTCATCACTGTGAGCGGTGGCGGCCTCTCGCGCACGGTTCAAGTTACCCAGGCGGGAACTGGAGGACAACCGGGAGGGAACGGTGGGGTCACTGTTTCACGCGTCGTCGCGGCTTCGGGTGGTTGGTACAACGAACTGCAGGTCGTTGTAGCAAACACGAATCCGATCACGGCACTGTCGGTAACGACCGTCGTGCAGAGAACGACGGGGGTGAGTTACAGCGGCATGTGGAATAACGTCGGCGGTCAGATTCAGCAGAGCAACAGCAGTACGACTGCGGCTGTGACGTATCAATTCACGCTAGCGAGCGGGCAGACGCTCAGCCCCTCGACGAGCCGGCAATTCGTTGCGCAGGCGAGCGGCAACGGCACGGCGCATCCGACAGGCGGTGACACTTATACGGTTACATACACAACCGGCGGTGTTCAGTACACGCAGAGCGGAACGTTCTAACGTAACGTCGCGCGCTCTTGCTCCAAGACGCACGGCCGTCCCCGCGCCACGCGCGGACGGCCGTTGCTTACGGAATCGCGCACGCTTCGCGGCGCCAAGATCCGGGTCAGGGTAACTGCAGTGTCGCGCGATAATCTTCGAGGTCGCGTTCGCAATGGACGCGCTCTTCTTCGAGCTGTCGAATCTCGTTCTTGAGTCGGCCAACGCGCTCGCCGAGATTCTTCACATCGACCACCGCTTGTGCACGCTCTTCGCCGGTCGCAGTGCTGCTGATCGCCAGCGCGGAGCGCGAAACGATGTCGGACTCGGCGTTGTGCAACGAGCCGCGCTTCGCATTGATCTCGTAGTTCACATTCGACAATCGTGACTCCAGCACGTAGAGCTGGTGACCGTCGTGAAACGCATCCGAGAACGCAGGATCGAGATCCGAGGGGCACATGCCTGAGTAGCTGCCACCCTGTGAACCCAGCCTGAAACCATTCGACGGAGTACAGAACTCACGCAATCCCTCCTGGCGCCCGGCTTGATAAGCAGTGAGGTCCGGCGTGACGCCGTGCTTCGCACAGGCTTTGCGATGCTCGCCGATGCGGTCGCCCGAATAACCGGCGACACCGTCTTCGTAACCAACGGTGCGCCAATCCACCGTGAGGCACTCCTCGCGATCCATGGTCGCACAGCCGCTGAGCGCGATGAGCGCAAGCGCCGCGCCCGTGCGCAGCATCGATCGATAGGTCGGAATTGGCATCTACGTCACAGTTCCAGGTCGAAGATCCGGAGACTGCAAATTACCGAGGCAGGCGCAGCAACTACGTGCGCCAGGTCACAATCGCATCTAGTAATGGGTTGCGGCGTCCACGGAGGCACAGGGATACGGCATCAAGTGGGCACCGCTCGACACACATTGCCAGAGCCGATAGTGCTGGGCGCCCTCCTCCGAAAGCGCGATACAACGCCGGCCGCCGAGACTTGCGGCATGCGTCGCATGCGCTCGTGCCCAATCGAGCATCGCGACCCTGGCGGCAAAGAGATTGCGAAACTCGGCGCTGGCCGGCGATTGAATCCGCCAGCCATTCGCATCGACACTGCACCAGTCGCCATTGGCTTCCTGGCGCAACGACGGCGCCTGCAGCGTAGCTTCATGCAGGATCAAACGTCCCTCGACCGGCGGCCAGATCCTGCCGCTCGGCAAATCGGGACGTGGCAAGATCGGTGCTGCAGGCAATGTTTCATCGGCAACCGGCAGCCGCGTGTGATGCAAGCCGGTCAACGTCGCGAGATCCAATCTGCCGCCTTCGCGCTGCTCGAAGTCCTGGAGCAGATCATCCGCGCTATCGATTTCCGGCTGCGTCGTCTCCAGCAGCGAACATTTCATCAGCTCGCGCACGCGGTCGAGCGCCAACCTCACAGCGAATACGAACGCCTCGCGAATTCCGGAACCGTCCGTGGCGACAGACTCGATGATCGCAACCTTCTCGTCGGGAGCATCCAACGCCGCGCGCAACTCACTCAACGGAACTGCATCGGCGTGATCCCGTTTGTTTGCTTGAAGCACGACACCGACCGTCGGCCCCTCGCGCGCGCCGAGTGCAACTCGCGCACTGTGCAAATAGCTGCGACCCTGCGTAACCGCATCACGCGTCGTGTCCGAGACGAACACAACTGCATCCGCAGTTTCTAACAACGCGCGCCGACGCGACGCGAGGCTTGCCTGCCCCGGCACGCTGACAATCTGACAACGAATGCGCCGACCTTCGAACAATCCGCCGGTGTAGTCCAACCAATCGAAATACGCCGTGCGCCCGTCGATCTCGGCCGGCGTTTGCAACGGACTGCCCAGCTTTGTCGACAGCGTCCGCAGGCTCGTGGTCTTGCCAGCCATCGGCGGTCCGTCATAAACGATGCGGACGACCAGCGCGTCTTGAGTGGAACTGATGAGTGCCATGGCCCGCCCGAATGAAACTGGAAGCACCGTCGATGGCGTCGTGACACGGCTGGTATCACGACGCCATCCGCCGTCTTGAGTAGATCAGGCGGCGAGCGCCGCGACGTGCTTGCCGACCGCCGAGCGTAAGATGCCCAGGTTGGTCGAGCCACGGTCCGCAGCGAGGTACAGGAACGACGTGTTGCCGGGCAAAATCTTGATCAAGTGAATCTGATCCGACAGCGTCAGCAGCATATCTTCGAGATCGGACTTGAGGTTCAGGGCGCGCATGATTTTCATCTTCTGCTTGACCAGCTCGCTGTTGTAAGCGCTGGCCACGCCCAGATCGAATTCGGGCCGGTTGGTTTTCGCGGCCAGGGTCATGCCCGACTCCAGGTCGACCGCGGCGGTCGCGATCACGCCGTTGACGTCCGCTTCGATTTTCGCGATCGAGTCGAGCAAAGCTTTTTCGGTTGCCATGAGAGTGTTCCCGTAAGAAGTGAGGAGTTACAACTTGAGCGCCTGCTCCTGCTCCTGGCAATTGCGCCGGGCCAGCGCCAGGTTGGCTTTGACCTTGTCGAGCACCAGGTAAATGAACAGGCCGGGCTTGGCGACCACTGGACGGATGATGTGATACTGCTTGCCGAGCGTGATCAGGATGTCTTCGATGCGGTCGGCGAGCCCGAGGCTCTGCATCGTCTTCATCTTGGCGCGCACCACTTCGGTGTTGCCGGCGGCGGCCAGCTCCAGGTCGACGCCGGTGCCGACACTGCCCAACATCATGCCGCTATTGGAATCAACCAGCGCCACGCACATCGCGCCGTCCGTGCGCATCAGCGCATTCAGCGAATCATTGAGATTTGTCACTTTCGATACTCCTTAGCACGCGCCGGAAAGGGTGAGCTGCTTCGACGCCGGTGCATTCCTCGAAGCAACAAAAGTGAATTCGAATTGGCTGTCACGGGCCCGGCTCGGCGTCGAGCGCCTGCGCGATAGCTTCGCGAGTGTTACGAGCCGCCCAGCGAATCCGCCCGAGCACTGCGGCTTCGGTACACAGCACCGTGAGGACAGATCGATGTGTCGTGCTCGGCACATCCATCATCAACACCAAGCCCGCGCTCGACTCGATCACCAGATCGCGACATTGACCGACCGAGCTCTCGCGACTGACAGCTTCGGCGAGCGCCAGCAACGAGCTGGTCATCGCCGCCATCTTCTTCGGTGAGATTTCCGTGCCGACGCTCGCGGCGACTTCGAAGCCATCCATGGTCGAGAGCAGTGTGCCCGCGACATCGCGATGTTCCTGGCGGAACGCGTCGAGATGGACCTGACACTTCACATTCGCGTTCATGCTTCCGCCGCTTCGATCTGATTGAACAAGATGTCCAGCAACAACAGGACGTCCTCGCGTCGTCGCACATCGACGGACACGATTGGCGCGCTGAGACCGAGCTCGGCGGCAACGTCGTAATAGGCGTCCAAATCGGGAGCGGGATGCGTGTCGCGGCGGCCAACGCCGACGACGGCCCGCGAGCCGGCAACGACATCGCGAAATGCCGTGAGATATTCACGCAGGTCGGTCAATGGATCGGGACGGCGGTTATCGACGAGGACGACGACACCGAGCGCGCCCTCGCTCAAGATCTTCCACATGAAATCGAAACGCGCCTGTCCCGGCGTGCCGTACAACCGCAACACGTCGCCTCGGGGCAATGTAACTTCGCCGTAGTCGAGCGCCGCCGTCGTTCTGACCTTGGTATCGTCGCCCGCCTCCGAGCGCTGCACGTCGGTGCTGACCGGGTCGATCTCGCTGATCGAAGCAATCGCGGTGGTTTTGCCGGCGCCCATCGTGCCGGTGAAAATGAGTTTGTATTCCTGCGCGTTCATGACGTCGCTCCGAATCGCAGCACCGAGCGAATCGTCCTGAAGATTCCTGCGTAGCGCGTGGGCTGTGCAGCCGGTGTTGCTCGCGGCGTATGTTCTATCGCGTGCACCTCGACGAGATCGCACAAACAACACGCGTTTATGAACGCATTGACGACGCTCACCGGCAACCCCGCAGCCATTGCGAGGTCGAGCACGGTGGCTTTCTGTCGCACAAGACGCGCGGCCAGGCGAAGGTGGTCCGCCGTATGTTCGATGCGTCCGAAGTCCGGCCAGCGTCGCAACTTGAATGACGCGTCGACCGGCAACTCCGGCAGCAGTCGCGTCTTTTCTCCATGCAACCCGAGACGCCACATAAACGCATCGAGCTTGAAGATTTGACCTCCGGCATCATCAGCCGCAGGCAATTCTCGAATACTGATCGGCACGCCCGCCGCAGCCAGGCTGGTCACGCCGTCGTCATCCAACGGCTCCAGCAATCGCACGCAGCGCGCAGCTGGAATCACATGCAGTTCGACACCACCGGCGTGTAGCGAATAAACCGTGTGCCCTTTTGTTTTCGCTAGTCCGCGCAGCGCCACGGCCACGGGGAACGCATCTCGTCCGTCGATCGATGTATTCGTCGTCGCTCCAAGCCCGGCCCATTCGCGTTGAGGCACCTCGCAACTCAGCGTCGACGACACCAGATTCAACAGATCGATCAACTCGGAGGCGCGAATGGGATCGCGAATGACGCTGGTACCGGCGGCCGCGAGCGTTTCATCCTCGACCAGCGAAAAGAATCGAGTTGCGCCGCTCGCCCCGCGTTTCATGGTGATCGACGACAACGCCGACGCGGGGTCGCAGATCGCAACATGAGCATCGGGCTGCTCGACGAACGACCAGCGATCGGTGGTCCTCGAGTTGACGACTTCCAGCAACGACTTGAGTCGCAGCTCGGCACGCACCTGCAAGCCGACGCTCGTCAATGTGAGATCGCGCGTCCTCATGTTTGTTTTGTATGTTTCTCGACTAAGGTCAACCCTGAAATGGCGGCGCATTCTTACGTGGCGTTTAGAAACAAATACGGGACTGGGTCGCACTTTGCGCAGGGTTTGCACGTGCACATACATCGCGCAACGCAATGGCTGCGGCGCGTTAACTAAGAATCGGCAAGCCAACCTGGATTGACATTGCTGTCATCAGGAGCGCAGCATCGCTTCGCCTCGCGTCGTCTGCAGCGGACTGATTCCAAGGAGCAGATCATGCCCGGACTCGTTTGCCATCCTGTGCGCTCGATGTTTGTTTCTGTGGGGATGTTCATCGTCTGCATCGCAGGCGCAATTCCCCGAGCCCACGCCGAAGCCGGCGATTACAGCGCCTGGCAAACGGCGCTGAACCTGATCTCCCCGCCCAGCGCCGACAATCGTGTAACTCCGGCCCAGTCGCAGGGGCCTTATCCACTGTTGTTGAATCCATCGGGGTACGGCGACGGCTTCAGCCCGGGCGCTTATTACCAGTGGCAGACGATCAAGCTCGCGCCGTCGACGGGCGCGGTGTGCGGCAACGGCTCGCAATACAAATTCTTTGTCAATCGCGTACCTAACACGCGCAATACCATTGTTTACATGGAAGGCGGCGGCGCTTGTTGGGACTACCCCAGCTGCAGCGGCCAGAGCGGCATCCGCGGCGCTCGCAATCCGAATGGAATTCCCGACGACTACATGAGCTTGCTGAACCCGCAGAGCAGCCTGGTCAGCCCGTTCGTCGTGCGCGTGCATCCCTGGACATCGGTCAAAACGCAGAACTGGAACATGATCTATGTTCCCTATTGCACGGGAGATGTGTACAGCGGCGACAAAGTGGCCGTTTATAACGACCCGAACGGACAAAGCTCGCCGCTGGTCTGGCATCACAACGGCATCCGCAATACGCGTGCAGTCGTCGCCTGGCTGAAGAACAATTTGCCGCGACCGACGCAGATGTTGTCGACAGGTTGTAGCGCCGGCGGCATCGGCAGCCTCAACAGTTACGCAACCCTGCGACGTGACATGGCGCCGACGTATGGATATCTGATCGACGATTCGGGGCCGTCGTTCTCGGCACCCGTGGGCGGCAATCCGGCGCAATATCCTTCGGTACCGCTACACACGCAGATCCGCACCGCCTGGGGATTGGATCAAGGTCCGCTGGCTTATATGGCAACGGAGCTGCCGGCCTTCAACACCAACGACCTCGGTACGTTGTATCCAGCGCTGGCCGCGAAGTTGCCGACCGATCGGTTGGGTCACACACATTTCTGGCAAGACCTGAATTATTCATCGTATTCGTACGAGCGTTTCTTCCCCGAGATCGCGAACGCGCCGAACCAAGCAACCAAAGAAGCGTTGATTCACGCCAAGTGGCGCACGGACACGGATCGGTTGAAACAATCGTTGCAGGCGTTGCCGACCTTCGGCGGTTACTTCCCGCAGTACCGCGCGTTGAACGAGAGCCACTGCACGACGATTGTCGATTTCAACAACGGCGACGTTCAGGAGCAGGGGCTGGAGCTGCGCAACTTCATCGATAGCGTGCTCGAAGGCAGCGGCCCGGTGCTGGATGCATCGGAGACCAGCGATCAGGCCGACCGGGCCAAGCCGCCCAACCTGATTTATATGCTGATCGAGTCGCTGATGTAGGGAACTGATGCGCACTCGATCGATCGCCATCGTTTGTGTCGTGCTCGCCGCAGTGGCACTCGTGTGGACACTGCGGCTGCACGCACCGACCACGACTGAGGAACGTTCGACGACCGCTCGTTCCGTCGAATCGCCAACTCCGGCGCGCACGGCCGATCAGCCAGGCACAACCGCTCGTTTGATCGATAACAAGCGTCCCATCGATACTGACGAGCGCGCACGATTCAACGAGCAGGCTCGGGAATTCTTCGCGCAAGCTCCGGCCTTGCCGCGGGATCAGGCTCGCGAGCGAGCAGAAACACTTTCGCAGGAGCTGTCGCGCATCGAGCAAGCGGGTGGGATGTCTGCTGGTGAAACATTCTTAATGCGCGCTGGCCTGATTCGCGCCAGCGAGCCCGATGAACAACGACAAGCCGCACAGCTGAAGGCGCTCAAAGATCGCTACGAGGCGACCAGCCGTCGACGTCTGGCTCAGGCTTCCGCGCAATCCGATCCGATGTTCCAGCTATACAAGGTGCGCGAGAGCGAAATCGTCGCTGAGGTCATGGCACTACCAACCATCCCGAACGGCCTGAGCCGCGACGAATATCTCCGACAGCGCCTGCAAGCCGCTCGCGAGCAATTGCTAAGCACTCCCTAGGGGCAAACTGAACGGCGCGACCCACTCCCTTCCCAGCAGCCCCGTCCTCCGCTACCGTTTGCGGCTGTTTCGTTCATTTTGGCCCGGAGGACCCGCATGAAGTGCCCGGTTTGCAAGACGCTCGAACTGCGCCCGACCATGATCGAGGAGCTGCTGCCCGCGATGGGTTGCGAGAAGTGCAAGGGCTCGCTCGTGTCGCTGCTGTACTACCGTCATTGGGCCGAGAATCACAAGCCGCACAACGAGTCGGGCTCGCCGTCGACCGTGGCTGAAGTTCCGCCAGACTCGACCAGCGCGTTGCGCTGTCCGAAGTGCGAGCGAATCATGACCAAGTATCGGCTCAGCGGCACGGTGGCGAATCGCCTCGACGTGTGCCCGACCTGCGACGAGTCCTGGCTCGACGGCGGCGAGTGGGAGCTGCTCGAACAACTGCAACTCAGCGACAAATTGCCCGCCGTGTTCACGGACACGTGGCAGCGAAAGCTCCGCCAGGAAGGCAGCGATCGCATGCGTCAGGACCTGCTGCGCAAGACGATCGGCGACGCGGACGCCAACAAGGTGGAATCGCTGCGCACCTGGTTGAACGAGCATCCGGCGAAGAGCGCGATCCTGACTTATTTGTATCGCCAGCCATGAAGCTGCACAGCTACTTTCGTTCGTCGGCCTCGTACCGCGTGCGCATCGCGCTCGCGTTGAAAGGCATCGCGTACGAAACCCACTCGCATCACTTGCGGCGTGGGGAGCAAGAGGCACCCGAGTATCGAGCGTTGCATCCGCAAGGGTTCGTACCCGCGCTCGAAACCGGCGGCGCCGTGCTGATTCAGTCGCTGGCGATTTGCGAATATCTGGACGAGACGCATCCTTCGCCGCCGCTGCTCCCGAAGGATCCGCTGCAGCGGGCCCGTATTCGTGCTTTCGCACAAGTGATCGCTTGCGACATCCACCCGATCCAGAACCTGAAAGTCCTGAAACGGCTGAAAGCGGCGGGCTTCAACGACGACGGCATCAATCAATGGGCCGGGCAAATCATCGCCGAAGGCTTCGATGCTTGCGAGCAGCTGATCGCCGACGAGCCGGGACCTTACTGTTTCGGGAACACGGTTTCGCTCGCGGATGTTTTCTTGATCCCGCAGCTAGTGAATGCGCGCCGCTTCAAGGTCGATTTGCGCTGGCCCCGACTGCTGGCAGCGGAAGCCGCGTGTTTGAAGTTGGAAGCGTTCCAACGGGCCGCCCCGGACCGGCAGCCCGATTTCGAACCTGAGTGAAGTCTTATCCCACCGGATAGAAGAACTGCTCCAGCACCACCTTGCCGTTGCGGACTCGATACACGCAGATCTCTTCCATGGCGTAACGGCCGCCCTGCTTCCACGTCGCATCCAATCCCATCATGATGCTGAAATATTCGCCGGCGATCAGCGGCTCGCTCACCGTGATCGAGTGGATGGTTTCGTAAGTCTGATCGAACGCTTTGCCTTTTTCGCGAATCGCATCCAAGCCCTTCGCGTTGCCCATCGCTCCGGCGGGCGCGCCTTCCGGCTCCAAGCTGACAGCATCGTTGGCGTACAGCTCGTCCTGCGCCTTCGGGAACTCGCCACGGCGGCAGAGTTCGACCAATCGATTCGCGACTTGCTGAGTATTCATCGGCGCACTCCTTGAGTTGGGAGCGCAGCATACGCCCGCGAACCTGACAGCGTTGTGTCAGGGAATCAGGAGGCGCGCCTGGATTTTCCTGGCCAGCGGAACATGCCAGCGAGCCTGGTCTTGTATTCCGCCCTCTTCCGCAGCACGTGTGGATACAAGCGCGACGCGTGACCGTAGTACCAGCCACGCACGATACGTGCTGAACGCCGGACACCGAACACGAGCCCGACGATCATCGTGACGATGTACAGCGCCCAGCGCTGCTCATCCAAATATAAGCCGAGGCCGCCTCCGAGCAGGAACACGAAAGGATTGAAGATCCAGGCCGACAGTGTGGAGATCCACTCCACCGTCGTGCTGGAAACCTCGAAGTATCTTTGCCCCCATCCGCGCAGTCGCGCGAATATCAACACGCCGCTCACGAACAAGCCGGACCAAACGTAGCCGGAGAGGTCGATGGCGTCGGTAAGTTGGTATTGAGCGAACCCGATCAAAGCCAGCACAGCACTCACCGGCAGCACGATCTTGAACAACAGGATGAACCAGCCGACGGTCGCCGAGCCTTGCTCCTGCTGCAAGTAATGGCTGTACACGGTCGGACTCAAGCGCGCGAGCAATCCCTTCGACGTCGACAACAGGCTTTGGCTGCGCAGCCTTCGAGCACCCTCGTAGAGATTCGACTGAGCGCCGCTTTCCAACGGATTCACCGCCAGCGCTCGCTCGAAACATTGCACGGCTTCGACGGTGCGTCCTTGCTCAGTCAGCACGTTGCCGAGACTGTTGTGAGCGGACGCATTTTGCGGATCCAGGCGCAGCGCCTCTCGCAGGTGAGTTTCGGCGTCGAGCAGTTCCTTCCTGGCTAGTGAGATTCGGCCCGAGAGGTCGAACACATGGCTGTTGTTCGGCTCCATGCCGCGCAATCGTTCGGCGATTTCTTGTGCCTGGCTCAGACGCAAACTACTGAGCAGGACGTTTGCCAGCACGAAGTTCGTGAGCCACAGATCGGGCGCCAGGCGCACGGCTTCCTTCGCGCATTCCAACGCGAGTTTCAGATCGCCGAGCTCGCGGTAAGTCACCGCCTTCAAGCGATGCGGCCACTCGTGGTTGGGATCTTTCTTCAACGCGTCGGCCAGCACTGTCAGCGCTTGCTTGCGCTGGCCCGCCATTCGCAATGCCAGTGCGAGGTGGCAATAGATTTCGACCGCATCGGGATTGAGGCGCAACGCCTCGACGATCAGCGGCAACGCCTCGGCGTGGCGTCCCAGATCCAACAATACTTGCGCGCGTTCCAGCAGCGCGCGTGCCTGGTCTTCCGGGTTGACCGCGGCGGTCATGTCAAAGCTTGTGTTCTTTGATGTACGCGAGCAGGTCGTCGTACACGCCACCCTCGTTCGCAAACATCGCGTAGTTCTTCGCCAGGTCGAACCACTGTCGCGTCGTGGGCCGCACGTCCTTGAGTGCTTTCTTGAAATCGGCCATCGCAATCGGACGCGCGGTGCCGGACTTGAGCGCATCTTCCATGGCCAGCTCCGTCGCGCTCTCACACAGATGCGCGAGATCGGCACCGGAAAAATGCGCAGTCTGCTTGGCGATGGCCGGAACATCGACGTCGGCGACCGGCTTGTCGGCCAAATGTTTGCTCAGGATGGCCTCGCGCGCCGGTTGGTCGGGCGGCAACACGAGCAGCACACGGTCGAATCGTCCCGAGCGACGCAGCGCTGCGTCCACATCCCAAGGATGATTGGTGGCCCCGAGGATGAACACGCCTTCGTTGCTGTGACCGACGCCGTCCATCTCGCTCAACAATTGATTGACGACGTTGCGCCCGGCCGATTGCCGTTGCTGAGCGCGCTTCTGCCCCAGCGCGTCGATCTCGTCGAAGAACAACACAGCCGGAGCACTGCGACGCGCGTTTTCGAACAACTCGTGCAGCTTGCGTTCGCTCTCGCCCAGGTACATGTCGAGAACGTCCGACAGCTCGATGCTCATGAACTTCGCGCGCAGCTCGCCAGCCAGTGCCCGTGCGATGTATGTTTTGCCGCAGCCCGGCGGGCCGTACATCAACAGGCCGCCTTTGAGTTTCTTCGCGTACAGCTTGCGCACTTCGGGATTGCGCATCGGTGCGAGGAAGGCCATGTCGAGACGGCGTTTCACTTCGACCAACCCGCCAACGTCGGCGAGGGTCACGTCGGGAACGCGATCTTCCTCGACTTCATCCATTTCAGGTTCGGCATCGCCGGACGGCACGCCACCTTGGATCACTCGCAAACGCGGCGGTTGAGCGGGCGCTGCAGGTGTGGGTGCAACCGTTGGCGGAACAACGACCGGCACTGTTTGCGTCTCGCCCGCGAGAGAAGCATGCAATCGTCGATAGGCAGCCGCCCGCGCCGGATCGTTACTTTTTTCCGCTGCCGTCGCTGCGCCTTTCAACGCAGCGAGATTCACCGGATCGAGTGTGAGCACGGCCGCATAGTGTTCGAGTGCAACCGCCGGTTGCCCGGCATCCACGAGCACCGATGCCAAATGCAGCCGCAAGGCCGGATCTTTGGGACTCGCGGTCACCGCGGCACCGAGTGCCGAAATCACACTGTCGAGAGCGGACATTCTGGTTCGTGGCTGCCCTGGGATTTATTCGTATGTTAGGCAGCACCCCGCGGAATTTCGCGACATCGGTCACGGAACCGTGTGCCACCAAAGTACGGCAGCGGTTTCAAACCCTCTCAAAGAGACCGATGTCTCATTATGTCGGGCCGTCCGTGGCCCGAATGCAACGATCCGATCAGAACCTGTAGACGCCGCTCAGCGACAGTATGTTGAAGCTGCCGTCGGAAACGTCCACAGCTTCATACTCGCCACGCAACTCGACGGCGGCGCCGACATTGAAGACGGCACCCAGGCCATATGACATGTCTTCATCGCTGGTGCTGTCGCTGGCGACCAGGTTGCTGCCGATGCGCCCTTCGATCTCCACGTCATACGACGCGAAACCGACCTTGCCGAATATCGAGAACACTTCGTTGATCGGCAAGCGACCGACCGCGGAAGCGTTGATACCGTCGACTGCGATCTCGATGCTGCCCGTTCCATAGCGTTCGCCCGGCTGGCCGCCATCGATGTACGCAAGCTCGACTGCAAAATTGGGATGGAAGTTATAACCGCCGAATACTTTGAATGCGGTGTCGTCGGCATCGAAGTCGACAGCATCGATATCGATCGACGCCTTGCCGATGCCGAGGCCGGCATAGAACCCCGGCTGCACGTCCGCCAGCGCACTCGCGCTAGCGAACATTCCCAGTACCACCAATCCATTCAAGGCCACGCGTTTGCTCATTGTTATCTCCGTGTTGCACCCAAAAGGGCGGCGAAGTATGACGCCCGTGCTAAAGCACAACTCGGAATCGCAGCGCGTTGAATGTTTATATTGCGAGGTTCATCACGAAGGGCAGCGCATCATCAACCCTGAGTTCGCCGAGCACGCGTGCTACCACTCATACGTCAACGTCCCCACGATCGTCCTCGCCGCTCCGAAGTAGCAGCTGTTATTGAACGGGCACGCGGTGACGTGCTTCTCGTCGAACAAGTTGGCGACGTTGAGCGCGAGTTGCGCGCCCGACAGCGACGAGTGAACGCGGCCGAGGTCGTAACTTGCCATCGCGTCGACGAGCGTGAAGCTGTCGGTTGTGAAGGCGGTGAAAACGTTTTGTCCGTTGACGAACAGATACGTTGTCGTGCCGTCCGAGCCGCCGACGTAGCGAACGCCGGCGCCCAGCGTGAGACCATCCAATGTGCCGGAGCTCTGATTCGCGGCGAAGTCGTAGCTCACAAACGTCGACGCCATCCACTCCGGAATGCCGAGCGGGCGCGTGCCTGTCGTCGAGGGAGTGATGCCACTCGCCGGTGCGCCTTGAGTCGTCTCGGCATCCATGTAAGTGCTGGTCAGTGTGATATCCCAGCCCGGCGCAACTTCGCCTCGACCTTCCAACTCGACGCCACGAATCACCACTTCGCCGATCTGAATCTGTGCATTCGAAGGAATGCCGTTGCTGCCCGCACTGGGATGGCCGACCGCCACTTTCTGTCGACGCAAGTCGTAACCCGCGAGCGTGAAGATCGCATTGGTTTGCTGCGGCTGATACTTCAAGCCGACTTCGTACTGACGGCCGGTGACCGGATCGAACGGGTCGCCTTGATAGGTATTGCCGGCCTGCGGCTCGAACGATTCGGAATAGCTCACATACGGCGCGAAGCCCAGCGGCAGCTCATATAACGCACCGAAGCGCGTGGTGATCGCGTGTTGCGAAAGCGGCGTCGTCACGCCGTTACGTTTGTTGAGCGAATCCTGCTGGTAATCGTCGTAACGGCCGCTCGCAATCAGCTGCAGTTTGCCGATCTCGATCTGATCCTGTAGGTAGAAGCCGATCTGCTCGCGCTCGGTATCGGTATTGATGTAAGCGGTCGACAGCTGCGTGAGATCGCACGTCGGCACGACGCCGCGATACACCGGCGCGAACAGGTTCAAGTTCGGAATGCTGGTGATCGGATTCGTCGTCACACCGTCGTTGAAGCGCTGAAAGTTCTCGCCGTCGATGCTTTGATAGTCGACGCCAGTCAACACGCTGTGCGACAGCGACCCGGTGCCGAACTTCAGCGTCACGCTTGTGTCGGCAGTCAACGTATCGAAGTCTTCGTCCGCGCCACCACCGCCGCGAGTGATCGTGGAGAAATCGGTATTGCGAGTCGCTCCAGTGCCGGTGGTCGCAAAACCATTCACGTACAACTGACGGTAGCTGAGATCGGTGTTCTGGAATCGCACGTTCGAACGCACCGAGAGCACATCGTTGAAGTCGTGACGGAAGAACGTGGCAAGCGAACGTTGATAGCGATCGAACACTTCGTAGCTCGGATCGCCGGTGTTGATGTCCCGAGGCAATTCGCCGAACGGATTGGGCAATACTGAGCCGAACGCCGGCACACCCGAGTAACCGCCGCCTTGCGGATCGTGCTGGTACGAGCCGAGCAATGTGAGGCTGGTGCTCGCCGACGGAGCGAACGTGATCGCGGGGCTGAAATGCTTGCGCTCATTCTCGGTCATCGACGTGAGCCCGTCGGAACGCTGCGCCCCGCTCAGCAAACGAACCATCCAGGTGCCGTCGTCGTCGAGCGGACGATTGATATCGAGGTCGAGACGCTGCGAATCGTAATTGCCCGCGGCCACCTCGATGCGCTGGAACGCCGTCGCTTCCGGCACCTTGCTGGTGAGATTCACGAGACCGCCGGGCGTGGAATTACCGTACAGCACCGACGCGGGACCTTTCACGATGTCGATGTGATCGACGCGATTGAAGTCGATCTGCGGCGTCGAATACGGGCCAGCGATCATCCGCATGCCGTCGAGATACAAACCGGGCGTGAAGCCGCGGATGAACATCTGGTCGTAACGCGTCACCATCGCGCCACGCTGATTTGGCGAAACACCGGCGACGTACGTGAGCGCTTGATTGATCGACCGCGCGTTCCGACGCTGCAACTCTTCCGCATCGATCACAGTGATGGTCTGCGGCGTCTCCATGAGCGGCGTCTCGGTCTTGGTGCCCGAGCCGGTGCCCTTGTCGCGCACGCCGGTGACTACGATCGTGTTGCGTTCGGAGACGCCGTCGGACGTGTCGGCCCAGGCGCCGTTGACGGTGACCAGAACGGTGCCCACGCCGAACAGCGTGCCCTTGAAGACATCGGAAAGCGAAAAGCCAGCCATGAGGATCCCTGGCGCGGTACCGGCGGGTACGCGCATTCGAGTTAGTGGCTGGCGTAGACCGAGGGCGCGCGATGCGCCGGCCGTGGCGGGCTAAGAATGCGCCAAATGATAGTGGCTCGCATCTACGATGCAAAGCCCGCGGCTGGTAAAGGGCGGGCGACCGGCGACGCTGCCGGCCGCCCCAGCGATTACTTGTTCAGCACCACCAGCGAAATCGCGCCGTCCACCTGAACGGCGTTGGCGTTGCTCTTGAGCTCCAGCGGCCGGCCGAGCACGCCCTGGTAAACCTGGCTGAACACAGCCTTGTTCTGGGCCTTGCTCTTCTGGTCGGCGTTCTGCGGCGTCACCGTCACCTGCAACTCGTAGTTGTCGCCGTGAATGCTCTTCACCGACATCGCAACGATGTTCGGCGGCAGATTCAAGGTGAAAGGCTGGCCGGGCGGGGTCTCGAAGGTCGAGCGAACCGTGTTCTCGCTGCCATTGCTGGCGACGCGAATTTCGTAGTGGGCGCGAACCACATCCGCGGCCTGCACCGAGGCCGCCCACGACGCGGCCATCGTGGCCGCGACGATCAATGTTGTGCCGAAGTGTTTCATGCGGATCTCCAAGTGCATGTCTTCCGTTGCCCACTTCGTTGACACTTCTCGACTGGAGCCGCCCAAAGCGACATTTTTTGTCAGGCGGGTTTACAGCTTTTTTTGTCGCTGTTTCGGAACACCGGCGGGCTCGCGCGCGTCATGGAATCCACTTCGCCGGTTCGCCGAACTGTCCGTGCATTCGACGACGACGCACTAGAAATCTCAGGGTTGTAAACATCGTCGACGCTGCGCGCTCTCACCTCCTTGCGAGTGTCAGCAACGCTTACAGAGCGCAGCGTTCGTTTGTGAACTCAACCCCTTTGTGGCAAGGTCGATTTGTGATTCGATGCAACTGTGATTACGCGGCTGGCAATGGTCATCGACAAGCGGGTCGAACGCGTAACAAACATCGGGTGCACCTCCGATGTGTAAAGAAAACGAACAGTCACATCGCGTCAGACCATTGCACCATTCACCTGTGACGACAATCGGCTTACAACGACAACCCGCAAGCGCGAGTACGGGCAGCTTTGGAACGGAGCGAGGGAATATCATGGCTAGGGGCATGGGCAGATTGCGTTCGAACTTATTGAGCGTGTCGGTACTGGCACTACTTGGAGCCGCGGGCTGCGGACAAGTCAACGTCACCGAGAACGCCGCACCTTCGTCGTCGACACCCGGTGGCGGCGTGAGCACGACGCCAACGACACCGACCACGCCGACGACACCGTCGAATCCTTCCAATCCGTCGAACCCATCGGGCGGCACGCCGAGCAATCCGTCGACGCCCGGTGGCGGCAGCAATCCCGGCACAGTGAATCCGCCGACCCAAGCGATCGGCGATACGGTCACGGCGAATGCGAACGGCGCGGTGCTCACCAACACGCGCACGACGATTCATGACCTCGACCCAAACGCCGTCGGTCAAGGCAGCTGGCAAGACACCGCGCTGCTGGAAGACGACGACTACAGCCAGGGCGATGCACTCAACTCTCAGGTCGCATCCGACTCGGCCGGTAACGCCATCGCAATCTGGAGATACGAATACGGTTACGTGTACGTGTCTCGTTACACCGCGAGCACCGCGACGTGGTCGAATCGTATCCGCCTGGACTCCGGCACAGGCAACCAATACGCCGTCGAGCCGCGCATCGCGGTTGATCGCACGAGTGGTAATGCGATCGCCACCTGGGTGCAGACCGATGGCACCGCGCTTTCTCAGTATGTGCGTCGGTACGACGCCGCGACGAACACCTGGGCCGCGGCGCAGATCGTGGACACGATTGCCAACGGCCCGGTGGTGACCTCGGAAGCGACCTCGGTTGCTATCAATGGCAACCAGGCTGCGGTCGTGTGGCGCCAGAAAATTGGTCCGGTCAGCACCGACATCACCAATATCTATCTCTCGCGCTGGGTGAATGGAGCTTGGACCGCGCCGGTCGTGGTCGACACGAGCAATCAACCCGGCCTGCGCGCCGAAGCGGTCATCGACGCGAGCGGCAATATCACAATCGTGTGGCGTCAGTTGGAAGGCGAATATCGCATTCACGCCCGCCGCTGGGAAAACGCGACGCAATCGTTCGGCGCGGTCACTCTGCTCGATGGCGACGGCGATCGACAGCCACGACTCCGCATCGACGGCGCCGGCAACGCGTATGCGCTCTGGCGCGGCGGCGGCATCTACGTGCGTCGTTACGATGTCGCCATGGGCGTTTGGGGCCCGCAAGTCACCGTCAGCAGCGGCATCGACGAACCGATCACCGGCGAGATCTCAGTCGATCCCGCAGGCAACGCCATGGCTGCATGGGCCTCACGCGATGGCGCGGACACCGCCTTCTACGTCGCTCGCTACAACGCAAGTACGTCGAGCTGGGCCTCGGAAGAGCTGATGGAGACGAGCGCTCTGCACGTCAACATCGATAAAAACCCGACCGTGAGCATCAACAACAACGATGCCGTGGTCGCGTGGGTCCAGGAAGACGCCGGCGGCATCGATAGCGTCTACGCCCGAGAGCAAGTCGGCGGTGTCTGGGGTCCGATACGGCTGCTGGAAAACAACGACGTCCGCGCCGACGATCTGGCTTCGAGCATGAACATCGCCGGCAATGCGGTGGTGGTGTGGAACCAGGCCGACGCGTATCAAGCGCGTTATCTCAGCTCCAACTTCGTGATACCGAACGGCGCCACCTGGCAGTCGCTGGCGAACACGCTGTATGGCGTGAATGCCGTCGAAGCCGGCAACGCGTTGCAAGTCGCGCTTGGAAACATCCCGCTCACCCCGGGCCAGATCCTCACCGGCTTGCCTGCCACGCTGAGCGTGACGACGAGCGTCCCGGCCTACTACACCGTGCTGGCGACCGACACGTGGTCGCATGTTGCACGGACTGTTTACGGTGTGACCGATGTGAATGCGATCGCTCAGCTGCGCACGCTGTTGGGCAATCCCACGCTGGTCGCCGGCCGGCAGCTGGTGGTGCCGAGCTCGTACACCTTTGTGACATCGGGCTCGTACAGCGCGCCGCTCAATTGGGCGCTGGTGAACTCGACCACCACGACCTACTACACCCTCAACACCAGCGCGCTGACGACGCCGCTCGACAGCTGGTCGCCACAGCAACTGATGGAGAGCGACTTCACTGAAGCCGCGACCCCGCGTATTGCTTTCGACGCGAACAGCAACGGCATCGCGGTGTGGGCACAGGCAAGCGACCTCATGATGTCTCGTTACGTCGCGAGCACGGCGACGTGGTCGACGCCGGTGGCACTCGACAACAACACGAACGACGCTCACAACCCGCGGCTCGCGATCGATCGCACCTCGGGCAATGCGGTCGTGTCGTGGACGCAGAGCGACGGCACCGCCGAATCGATCTACGTGAGCAGCTTCACAGCGAGCACCAATGCCTGGAGCGCGCCGACGGCGCTCGAAACCAGCAACGGTGAAGTGAGCCTGTCGACTGAAAACTCGGCGGCCGCGAAGGCCGGCGCGTATGCGGCAGTTGCCTGGGTGCAGGACAATGGCACCCAAAACAATCTCTACTTGTCGCGCTTGGTCGGTGGCACATGGACTGCGCCGGCGCTGATCGACAGCGATGTCGAAGAAGCTCAGCAGGCCGAAGTCGCAGTCGACACGAACGGCAACGTCACTGTGATCTGGCGTCAAATCACACAGGCCGATGGCGAATACCGCATCCTCGTGCGTCGCTGGGACAACGTCGCGCAGACACTCGGCGCAGTCATGCCGATCGACAACGACGGCGATCGTCAACCTCACATTGGATTCGACGCGCAGGGCAACGGCTTCGCGCTGTGGGGCGGCGGTGCCTACGCTCGTCGCTTCAATGTGACGACCGGCCAGTGGGGTGCGCAGATCCAGTTGCACATCAACGGCGACTTCGGCGCGTGGAATGGTGATATCGCCGTCGACGCGGCCGGCAATGCTCTGGCGGCGTGGATGGAACACGATGGCACGGCCGTCAACGTCTACGGGCGCTACTACGATGTGACGACGCAATCGTGGGGTGCGGCGACCTTGCTGGAGAACAACCCCAACGACGCCAGCTACGATAAGAATCTCACCGTCAGCCTGGTGAACGGCACGGGCGTGGTTGCATGGGTGCAAGAAGACGCTGAAACCAACGCTTACGCCGCTCGTTTCTCGAACGGCACCTGGGGCGCGGCAACGTTGTTGGATTCGCAAGCCGACCGAACCGCCGAACTCGCTTCCGCCATCGATGCGAACAACAACGCGACGGTGCTGTGGACTCAGGGCACGTCGGTGTATCGCGCGGTGTCGAACGCGACGCCGTACTACCTCGTGCCGGCCGGCGCCACCTGGCGCTCGATCGCTGCGACGCTGTACAACGTCGACTCGGACACCGCAGGCCAAGCGCTGCAGACTGCGATGTCGAGCCCGACGCTGAGCACCGGCCTGCATCTGCAAGGTCCGCCTGCGACGCTGGCGGTGAGCCCGCAAGTGCCGACGCACTACATCGTGCAGAGTGGTGACACCTGGGCGAGCATCACGCTGGCGTTGTATGGAACGAGTGCGACTCAGGCAGCAGCCGCGTTGCAGACGGCCCTAAGCAATCCGACGCTGACGGTCGGTGCGCTGTTGTACATCCCGAGCGAATTGAACTACTCGGTGCCGGATACCTGATCGCATCCGGATCGACTTTCTCGATCTCACAGGACGCCCCACCCCACGGTGGGGCGTTTTGTTTTGGGAGTTACTTCGGCCTGCGACGTTGCGCCTGCCAGTAACGAATGATGACGAAGCCGGTGGCCATGCCGCCGAGATGCGCGAAGTGAGCGACGCCGGACGCGGTTTGAGTCACGCCCATCACCAGCTCGAAGATGCCGTACAACGTGACGAACAACCACGCGGGCATCGGAATCGGCGGGAATATCAACATCAGCATGCGACGTGGAAACGCCATGCCGAACGCGAGCAGCAAACCGAACACGCCGCCGGACGCGCCGACCATCGGCGACGGCGGCCGACCCGCTGCAGTCACGACGATGAGATGCATCAGCGCCGCGCCGATCACGCACAGTAAGTAATAAACGAGATAACGGCGGGAGCCGAACAGCCGCTCGATATCCGAGCCGAACATGTACAGCGCGAACATGTTGAAGAACAGGTGCGTGAAGCCGCCGTGCATGAAGCCGTAGGTGAGCAGCTGCCAGACCTGGAAATGCCCCGTCTGCGGCGGCCACAATTGGAAGTACGCTTCCATGAGTCCGCCCAACAGGTATTCCTGCAGGACGAACACGATCACGTTGATCAGAATGAGCGCTTTATTGAGCGGTGTAATACTTGGCATCGGCTCAGTATGTGGGCCCCGACGACGCAGACGTCAATGTTGCGTCAATAAAAAAGCCCACCATGCGGCGGGCTTATAGGGGGATCGAGGTTACAGCAAGGGGTCGGGGATTACGACCGGGCCCGCGCCGCGAAGTTCCCGCCCATCCAACAATCGCTGCAAACCGGGGTAGGATGCCGGCGCATGACCCCACAACCAGAACCACAATCGCAGTTCAAACTGCTGGGCCAGCGTCGCTTCCTGCCGTTCTTCGGCGCGCAGGCACTCGGCGCGTTCAACGACAATGTCTACAAGAACGTGCTGGTCATCCTCGCGACCTACCAGGCCGCGAGCTACACCACCCTGCCGCCCGAGCTGCTCACCAACGTCGCCGCCGGCCTGTTCATTTTGCCGTTCGTATTGTTCTCCGGCCTCGCCGGCCAGCTCGCCGACCGTTATGACAAAGCGCGAGTGCTAAAAACCGTCAAGGCCGCCGAGATCGTCATCATGGCGATCGCCGGCTTCGGATTCGCGACCCACAGCATGGAAGTGTTACTCGGGGCGCTGTTCCTGATGGGCAGCCACTCGACCTTTTTCGCCCCCGCCAAGTACGGCTTGCTGCCCGAAGTCTTGCACGACGCTGAGCTGGTCGGCGGCAACGCCATGGTCGAGATGGGAACGTTCGTAGCCATCGTGCTCGGCACGCTGCTCGCGGGTCTGCTCGCCGCGACGGGTCATCTCGGCATTATCGTCGCCGTATTGATCGGCATCGCGATCTGCGGATTTGTTTTCAGCCTCGCGGTGCCGAAACTGCAACCCGCTGCGCCGACGTTGAAAGTCGATTGGCGCCCGTGGACTTCGAGTTGGGACAACATCCGCGCAGCTGCCGAATCGCGCGTCGTGTTTCTGTCGGTGCTTGGCATTTCTTGGTTTTGGTTCTACGGCGCGATCGTGCTCGCGCAGTTGCCGCTTTATACGAAAGATGTGCTCGGCGGCAGCGAGCAAGTCGTTACAGCGCTGCTGGTAATGTTCTCCGCTGGCGTCGGCATCGGTTCGCTCCTTTGCGAACGTCTGTCCGGCCGCAAAGTGGAAATCGGCTTGGTGCCGTTCGGGTCCATCGGACTCACGGTGTTCGGGGCCGATTTGTTCTTCGCGACGCCGACGATGGCAGGTGCGAATTTGTCCGCACGCGAGTTCATCCATGCGCCGGGTTCGTGGCGCGTGCTCATGGATATGAGCTTGATCGGATTGTTCGGCGGCTTGTTCATCGTGCCGCTCTACGCACTCGTCCAACAGCGCACGCGCCGGGAAGTGATGTCTCGCGTCATCGGCGCGAACAGCATTCTCAACGCGGTGTTCATGGTCGTTGCCGCCGGTTTCGCAGCGCTCGCTCTGCATGTCGGTCTGACGATTCCGCAACTGTTACTGCTGACTGCCGGGCTGAACGCGGTGGTCGCGATTTATATCTACACGCTCGTGCCTGAGTTCCTGCTGCGCTTCGTGGCGTGGTTGCTCGTGAATGTCGTTTATCGACTGAAGACCAAGGGGCTGGAGAATGTGCCCGAACACGGCCCCGCCCTGCTGATCTGCAATCACGTCGCGTTCGCCGATCCGGTTGTGATCTCTGCTGCGATCTCGCGCCCGATTCGTTTCATCATGGAAAGCAGCATCTTCAAGATACCGGTGCTTAGCACTGCGTTCCGAGGCATGAAAGCGATTCCGGTGGCACCCGCCAAGGAAGATCCGGAGGTTTACGAACGCGCGTTCCAAGTCGTCGCTGCCGAGCTGCGCGATGGCAATCTGGTTTGTATCTTCCCCGAAGGCCGCCTAACTCGCGACGGCGAGATCGGGGAGTTCCGTGCTGGCATGATGCGGATTCTGAAAGAAACACCGGTGTCGGTAGTGCCCATGGGCGTGTCCGGGTTGTGGGACTCGATGTTCTCTCGCAAGTTCCAAGCCGTTTGGAAACGTTGGCCCCGGCGGTTCCTACCGAGGATCACGCTGACGGTCGGAGCGCCGATTCCGCCTGAGGAAGCGAGCATTGAGAGATTGCGTCAACGCGTTGTGGAACTGCGGGGGCCGCAGCCGTAAAGAGATCGGGTCGGTGGGGTTGGCGGGCGTTGCGGGGGCTTGCGATGCTGCGCCGGAAAAGAGTTGTTTTGCATGGAAGGAGAAGGAACGGCTGTGTGCCGGGGCGCCGCAACTTTTTTATTGCCACGGCCCAAGGTTTGAGGTGGAGCGCCGCCAAGTCTCAAATTGCAGCGGCCCGAGGCTTTGATGTCGAGCGCCGTGACGTCTCAAATTGCAACGGTCCGGGGCTTTGAAATCGAGCGCCGCAATGTCTCAAAGTTGCCACGGTCCGGGCTCTGCGCGGTCTCGTTCGCCGACATTTGGCGACCGCCGCAGCGGGACGGTTTGCGGCTCGGCGGCTGGTGAGGTGGGAAGGCTGAGCTGACACCCGTGACGCCGAGCCCTTGTCGTGCAAGGCCCGCCAAAAATTCGATCTGTCCTCAGATCGAATTTTTGAAGCGCGGTCGCCCTTGTCGGCGAACGAGACCGCGCAGAGCCCGGACCCCAACCGAGCGCGCCAAGTCCGTCTCCATAAAAAAGCCCGCCATACGGCGGGCTTTTAAGTTGGATCGATCGAAATGAATTAAGCAGCGACTCGATACGGCCGATAAGTCAGCTTCAAATCGCGAGCCACCGCTTCGCAAGTAATCGCGCCAGCGTGCACATTCAAACCAGCCGCCAAATGCGGATCCGCAGCCAGCGCCTTCTCAGCACCTAAGTCAGCAAGCTGCCTAACGTAAGGCAGCGTCGCATTCGTCAACGCAAACGTGGACGTGCGCGGCACGGCGCCCGGCATGTTCGTCACGCAGTAGTGCACAACGCCATCGACAACAAACGTCGGCTCAGCATGCGTCGTCGGCTTGCTGGTCTCGAAGCAGCCGCCCTGGTCGATGGAAATATCAACCATCACCGCGCCCTTCTTCATCTTGCTGACCATGTCGCGCGTCACGAGTTTCGGAGCCGCAGCACCGACAACCAACACCGCACCGATGACCAAGTCCGCCTGAGTCACAAGCGACTCAATCGCTTCAGCGGTGGAAGCGGCCGTCTTCAAGCGACCACCGAACAACGCATCCAACTCACGCAACCGCTTCAGCGAACGATCGACGACCGTCACATCCGCTCGCATGCCCACAGCGATCTCCGCCGCAGACGTACCCGACACACCACCACCCAACACAACCACTTTCGCCGGCGGCACGCCCGGCACACCGCCGAGCAACACACCCAGACCACCATTCGCCTTCTGCAGAGAAGCCGCACCAACCTGCACCGACATACGACCAGCCACTTCACTCATCGGCGTGAGCAGCGGCAACGAGCCATTCGGCGCAGTGACGGTTTCATAAGCAATCGCGGTGGCACCCGACGCCATCAGCGCGTTCGCTTGAGCGGCATCGGCCGCGAGATGCAAATACGTGAAAAGAATCTGACCCGGACGGAGCATCTTGCACTCGGCAAGCTGCGGTTCTTTGACCTTCACCACCATGTCCGACCCGTCGAACACTTCCTTGGCAGTGGCCACGATCTTGGCGCCAGCAGTAACGTAGGCCGCGTCCTCGACGCCGATGCCGGCACCTGCTGAGCTCTGCACCGACACCTGATGGCCCGCAGCCACCAGCTCGCGCACGCCGGCAGGCACGAGGCCGACGCGATATTCGTGATTCTTGATCTCTTTCGGAACGCCGATACGCATAGAACCTCGTGAGGAAATCGTGGGGCAATGAGCACGCGAACGCGATCACTCTAGGTTGCCCCCCAAGCACGAAACTGCCCCAATCGGTCGCCCAAGCGGTCATCTGTGGCAGAATCCGTCGCAGCTTCGGACATTCGCGACGGATTCTTGCGCCATGAAATTCGACCGCTTCGATCGCGCCATCCTGCAGGCCCTCCAGCACGAAGGCCGTCTCGCCAACAGCGCGCTCGCCGAGCGCGTCAATTTGTCGGAATCCGCCTGCCTGCGCCGGATCCGGCAGCTGGAGGAATCGGGCCTGATCGAGGGCTACACCGCGCTCATCAATCAACAGAAGGCCGGCTGCCCGGTGAACGTGTTCATCAGCATCACGCTCGACCGCCAGGACGAAACCGATCTGCGACGGTTCGAGGAAGCCATCCGCAAGATTCCCGAAGTGATGGAGTGTTACTTGATGACGGGCGATTACGATTACCTGGTGCGCGTCGTCGTCGCCGACACCGCCGACTTCGAACGCTTGCACAGTAAACATCTCACTCGCCTGCCCGGCGTCGCGCGCGTGCATTCGAGCTTCGCGCTGCGTACCGTCCAGAAATCGCGCGAGTTACCGATTCGTTGATGACGTTTCTGTGACGAAGCTGACGCGATGCTGACATCGGCCAACAGTTGCCTGTCAGGAGAATGACGCTAAAGTGCGCGTCGATAAGAACCTCAGCGGAGTCCTGATGTCTCGTCTTGCTGTCTTGCTGCCGGTCTCGATGTTTCTCACTGCCTGCAACATGGCCAAACAAGATGGGCCGACGGCGAGCAGCGCCAAGCCGGTGTTCGCAACCGTCGAAACCGAACCCGTGCCGAGCTCGTTCGACGCCGCCGACGATCCGGCGATCTGGATCCATCCGACCGACCCCTCGCGCAGTCTCATCATCGGCACGGACAAGAAGCACGGCCTGGACGTTTACGATCTCGCCGGCAAGCGCGTGCAGTCGTTGCCCGACGGCAAAATGAATAACGTCGACCTGCGATATGAATTCCCGCTGGACGGCGCGAAAGTCGCCGTCGTCGCCGCCACGAACCGCACCGATCAATCGCTGGCGCTCTATGCCGTCGATGCCAACGGTCGCTTGCGCAACGTCGCGGATGGGACGATTCCCACCGGCATGGCCGATCCGTATGGCCTGTGCATGTATCGCAACTCAGCCGGCGAATATTTCGTGTTCGCGAACGACGCCGACAGCGGCCTGTACAAACAATGGAAGTTGCAAAGTCGAGGCAACAAAGTCGGCGCCACGGTGGTGCGTGAGATTTCCGTCGGCTCGCAAGCCGAAGGCTGCGCCGCAGACGACAGCAACGGTCGGTTGTACATCGCCGAGGAAGACGTCGGCCTGTGGCGCTACTCCGCCGAACCCAATGGCGGATCGGAGCGAGTCGAAGTCGACAGCGTGAAACGCGGCCATCTCACCGACGATGCCGAAGGCGTGACGATTTTCTACGGCGCCGGCGAGCAAGGCTATTTGCTCGTGTCGAGCCAGGGCTCGAACGATTACAACGTCTATCGCCGCGACGGCAACAACGCATTCATCGGCAAATTCGCCATCGTCGCGAATCAAAGCATCGACGGCACCTCGGACACCGACGGCATCGACGGCACCTCGGACACCGACGGCATCGACGTCACCGGCACCCCGCTCGGTTCCGCATTCCCGCACGGCGTATTCATCGCCCAGGACGGTGACAACACCAAGCCGAGCGCCGCCCAGAACTTCAAGCTCGTGCCGTGGGAGCAGATCGCAAAGGCGCTCGGCCTGCCATTGTGACGGCGGCAAGCCGGTTCGATATGCGTAAGCGGATATAGCGTAACGCCGCGGCTCGTTATATCTTCTCGGACATCGCGAGAATGAAACCGGGTCTGGACTGCTAGCGAGCAGCAGCAGCCCGCTTCGCAGCGGCGGCGGCCGGCGAACGCTGCGTTCGAGTGATCGAGCGGCGTACGCCTTCGCGTTGCGGGCTGACGGTCTTGAGCATCGAGCCGAAATACTTCTCGGCGCGCGCGTTGGTTTCTTTTTCGAACTGACGATAGGCGGTGACAACCTCGGTCCCGAATTCGGTCAGGGTCGTGCCGCCACCGCCGGAACCGCCGGTGCTGGTGAGAACCAGCGGCTCGCGAAAGGTTTGATTGAGGCTGGCGAGGAGCTGCCAGGCGCGGCGGTAGCTCATGTCCAGCTCGCGGGCCGCCTGCGAGAGCGAACCGGAATCGCGCATTTGCTCCAGCAGCGCGATCTTGCCGGGCCCGATCGAATGGACCGCATCGAAATCGACACGCAACGTAATCTTGAGCCGGCTCATCGCAATCTCCGCGAGCGATACGCGAACTTAGCTCAGCGCAGCCGGCGATCCAAGCGCTAATAGGAACCCCAGTCATGATCCACACTCTTCGGCGCCTTCTGATCCTCGCCACTGCTCTGATCGCACCGCTCGCGTCGGCCGCGGAGGCGGAACGCGAAGCGCTCGTCGTGTTCGCGGCGGCTTCGTTGACCGACGTGCTGCAACAGGTCGGGCCGCTGTACACCAAGCAATCGAACGTGCCGGTGAAATTCTCGTTCGCCGCGAGCTCGGCGCTGGCCAAGCAGATCGAGTCCGGCGCCGACGTCGATGTGTTCTTCTCCGCCGACCAGGATTGGATGAATTACCTGCAGGAGCGGCAGCTGATCAACACTGCGACGCGCACGGACCTGCTGGGCAATCGGCTGGCATTGATCGCGCCAAAGGACAGCAAGATCAGCTTGAAGCTGGAACGTGGTGCGAAGTTGCTCGCCGCACTCGGTGCGGACGGTCGCCTCGCCACCGGCGACCCCGACTCCGTTCCCGTCGGCAAGTATGCGAAGAGTGCGCTGACCAACCTGGAGCTGTGGCCGGCAATCGAGCCTCGCCTGGCGCGAGCAGAAAACGTTCGCGTCGCATTGATGTATATCGCTCGTGGCGAAGCGCCGCTCGGCATCGTCTACGCCACCGACGCGGCGGTCGAACCTAAAGTGCGCGTCGTCGACGTGTTCCCGGAATCGTCGCACGCGCCGATCTCGTATCCGGTTGCCGCCACCAGCAAAGCATCGGCCGACACAGCGAGCTTTCTCACTTTTCTACGCAGCGATGCGGCGAAAGCAATCTTCACACGCGCCGGCTTCAACATCCTGTCCGGCTCGCCGCACGCACATGCGAGCGCGAGCGACTGCAGCGGTTTCCGCTTCGATGTGAGCAAAGAATTGAAGCTGTTCGAAACTCAACCACAGGCGATCAACGCAGGCACCGCGGCAAAAGCAGCGACAGCCATGCAAGCCGACCGCCTCTATGCGCTCACCCTCAGTGAACAAAGCAAAGTGAAGTTTGTGACGTCGCCCGGCAAACTCACCGTGGCGGATGGCTCCTACGCCGGCGTGCTCAAGATCGATGCGCCCCGCTCAGCGACCATCCGTGTCAGCTCCACCGAAGCCGCTTGGGTCGATGTCGTGAGCGGCGGCAAGCGGGTCGAATCCACTCGTCACACCGGCAGTGGCAATTGTCCCGCACTCAGAAAAGTCGTCGAGTTCGCGGTGAAGCCCGGCACGCAGTTGCTGCTGCAAGTCAGCGGCAGCACTAACAAGGAAATCAAAGTCGCAGTGACCAACGGCTGAGCTAGACGACCGGCAACTCCGGCCGCGGCGTTTCCACGAACGCGTGGCCTCGAATCGAAACCGTCTTCACCAACACCCACACCGGCAACCCAGGCCGCAGCGCCAGCGCTGACGATGCGGCCCGCGTGACGCGAGCGAGCACGCACGGTCCGCCGACATCGACGTAGACCAGATCGGAATCTTCGTCGTCGGCGACGATGCGAGCGATCGTGCCGGTCAGAACGTTACGGACACTGAGATTCTCGGGACGGCTGGTCGCCAGAATCACATCTCTCGCCAACAGCTGCACACGCACCGCGGATCCAGCCCGGGCGCCTCGCAAGTTGAGTTTCAACGAGCTGTCGCCGATCTTCACGCCCGCGAGGCCAGTGGCACCGTCGAACGACTCCACCGTTCCACGCAACACCGACCCCACCGCATCCGGGCCGACAATGGCACGCAACTCTGGATGCAGACTCAGATCGTCCAGCGAACCTTGCGACAACACTTTTCCGCGCTCCATTAGCACGACGTGAGTTGCAAGTCGCAACACTTCCTCGAACTGATGACTGACGTAGATGATGGGAATCGACAGCTCGTCGCGCAGCTTTTCCAGGTACGGCAACACTTCTTCGCGACGAGCGGCATCGAGCGACGCCAACGGCTCATCGAGCAACAACAATCGCGGCTGCGACAACAACGCGCGGCCAAGCGCAACGCGCTGGCGTTCGCCGCCCGAAAGCTGATGCACTCGACGCGACAACAACGGTTCGAGCGCGAGCATCGGTGCGATCTTTTCGAGTGTGATCGGCGTGTCTGAGCTCGCACGTGCCCGCTTCTCGCCGTAGCGAAGATTCGCCATTACATCCAAGTGTGGAAACAACCGCGCGTCTTGAAAGACGTAGCCGATACGCCGCTGCTCCGCCGGCAGATATCGCCCCGCGCCTTCCAGCACGACACCGGCGATTTCGACATGAGCTTCGTCCGCGCGGAGCAACCCAGCGACAATATTTGCGAGCGTCGTCTTACCGCAGCCCGAGCGACCGAACAGCGCAACCACACCGGGTGTAGCGACCTCGATGGCAACATCCAACGAAAATCCATCGCGGCGTTTTCTGGCGCGAATGCTGAACATACGTCGCGTCACCTGCCCAGCACGCGCCGCACCCGGCGAGCGATGAATTCAGCCGCGACCAGGCCGAGCAAGCCCAGCGAGAAAGAAATCATCGCGAGCCGGGCCGCAACGGCATCGCCGCCCGGCGTTTGCAACGCTGTGTAGAGGGCCAACGGCAACGTGCGCGTCTCGCCCGGAATGTTTGATACGAACGTGATGACCGCACCGAACTCGCCCAGTCCGGCGGAGAACGCCGTAACCGCACCGGCTAGAATTCCCGGCAGCATCAACGGCAATGTGACGGTGAAGAATCGATCCCAAGGCCCGGCACCGAGCGTGCGCGCTGCATCCTCCAAGCCGGCATCGATTCCTTCCAGCGAAATTCGCATCGCGCGAACCATCAAAGGAAAGCTCATGACGGCCGTTGCCAAAGCAGCGCCGGTGCTGGTGAACACCAGCCGAATGCCGAATATTTCATATAGCCAGCCGCCGATAGGCCCGCGCATGCCGAACAACAACAGCAACACGTACCCGACCACCACAGGCGGCAACACCAGCGGCAAATGCACGAACGCATCGAGCAGCAGGCGCCCTCGCAGCGCCCGGCGCGCGAGCAGCCAGGCCACCGCGATCGCAAGCGGCAGGCTGCACAGCACGCTGCGTAGCGCGATCGACAAGCTCAGGCGGACGGCATCCACCTCGGCGGCGGTGAGCATGGGGCGGGAGATATTGTTGAATTGCCGAGCAGTATAGAACGTCCGCCGGCACGCACGATTTTCGCGTAGCCAAGCGCCACGGCCGGGCCTTAAGATGGCTGCGTCGCGCCCGACTGTGATCGAGCGCTCAGTTTCGGTTCGTCCAAGAGGATCGCATGAACAAAATCACTGCAGCGGGGACAGTGTTGGCCGGCCTGTTGGGCCTGGCCGCGGCAGCACACGCGGACTGCTCCTATCCGAAGGCCCCGAGCGGCCTGCCCGACGGCGCCACGGCGACCGAAGAGCAGATGGTCGAGGGCATGAAGACGATCAAGGAATACAACAACCAGGTCACCGCCTATCTCAACTGCCTGGATACCGAAATGACTGCCCGCATCGATGCCGCCGGCCCCGATGCGCCGGCCGACCAGGTGGAGCAGATCAAGGCGATTCATACCAAGCGGCACAATGCCGCCGTCGAGGAGCTGGAGTCGAACGCCGGGCGCTTCAACGAACAGGTCAAGGTTTACAAGGCGCGCGGCAAGAAAGACAAGAAAAGCTGACCGCCGCCGGTTCTCCAGCTCACATAACGGCGGACCGAGCTCACGCTTTCTCGGAGCAGTGCGACCGCCGTCGCAGTTGTGCAAGGTGCCCTTAAAGCGGCCCTTAAGCGCACGCTCGTAGGGCCGATGCCAGAGGTATCCGCCGCCGAACTCTTCGGCGGCCTGCCTTTGTATCAGCTGGAGACCTTCGAGATGAATCGCAAGTTGCTCAACCTCGGCGCTGCTATCGCTTTCGCCGCGTTCGCAACGACCGCCCAAGCCGAGTGCGCCTTCCCCAAGGCCCCGGATTCCATTCCCGACGGCAAGACCGCGTCCGAAGCCGAAATGGTCGCCGCCATGCAGGCCTTCAAGGCGTACAACGAGTCGGTGACCGCCTTCGGTGCCTGCCTGGAAGACGAAACCAAGAGCAAGGCCGCCGGTACCGCCCAGCTGATGCAGCTGAAGACCATGCAGACCAAGAAGCACAACGCCGCCATGGCGGAGCTGCAAACGAAGGCCAAGCTGTTCAACGAACAGGTGCGCGTGTTCAAGTCCCGCGGCTAATCGCCGAGCTTTTAGTGCGTCCAGCGGCGCCCACCGCCCCGGTTGTCTGGGGCTGGTGGGCGCTTGCCTTTTCCTGCGCCATTCCCGTCGGGATATAGCCCTCCCGGAACGCTCGTGACACACTGACCGTGTGTCCAATCGCCTGATTTCACCTGCCGAGGCCGAGGCCGCGATTCGCGAGCACGCGACGCGTCTGCCGGCCGTTCGCATGCCGCTCGCCGAGTTGGCAGGCACGGTGCTGCGCGAATCAATTACAGCGACTCGCGACCAGCCGCCGTTCGATCGCGTGACCATGGACGGCATCGCGTTCGCCTTCGAAAGCTGGCAGGACGGACGCAGCAGTTTTCGTATCGCCGGCACACAGGCCGCGGGCGCTGCCCCGCTGACTTTGCGCGATCCCGGCGAATGCATCGAAGTGATGACCGGCGCGATGCTGCCGGCCGGCTGCAATTGCGTCGTGCCGGTCGAAAACATCGAAGTGCGTGACGGTGTCGCTCAGCTACGAGACGACGCGCCTGCGCCGGTCCGGAATTTCAACGTGCACGCGCGTGGCATCGATTCCCGCCGCGGTGATCTATTGTTGGCGTCGGGTTGCCGACTCGGTCCGCCCGAAGTCGCTGTCATTGCATCAAATAACCAAAGCCACGCACTGGTAACTCGCTCACCGAAGATCGTGGTGATTTCCACTGGCGACGAACTGGTCGAGCCCGGCAAGCCGCTGCTCGATTGGCAGATCTCGCGTTCGAATGTGTTCGCGGTGCTCGCGTCGTTGCGTCAGCACGGTTACAGCGCGCTGTCTCAAGATCACCTCGCCGACGATCTCGAAACATTGCGTACTCGCCTGCGCCAGCATCTCGACGCCAACGATGTGTTGATTCTGAGCGGCGGCGTTTCCATGGGCCGCTTCGATTTCGTGCCGCAGGTGTTGCAAGAACTCGGCGTGCGCATGGTGTTTCACAAGGTCGCGCAGCGTCCCGGCAAGCCGATCTGGTTCGGCGTCGGTGCTGGCGGACAAACGGTGTACGCGTTACCCGGCAACCCGGTATCGACATTGGTGTGCCTGACACGCTATGTGCTGCCTGGATTGCTCGCCGCGCAAGGCGTTGCGCCCGCAGCGGTTGAAACTATCGCACTCACCCAAAGTTATGAGGTCAAGCCGTCGCTCGCCGTGTTCCTGCCGGTAAAACTCGCTCACGACGTCGCCGGCCAATGTGCCGCCCCACATCCGACTCAGGGCTCCGGCGATTTCACGTCGTTGATGGGCACCCTAGGCTTCGTGGAATTGCCGCCCGGACCGCGCGTCGTCACCGAAGATATTTCGTTGCCGCTGTATCGCTGGTAATCGTCAGGACACCGATTCATGTCCAGCAAAGTCGCCGACATCGTCGAGTTACCCAAACAACATCGCCCGCACGATACGCTCGGCCGGCCGCTGCACGACCTGCGCATCTCGGTAATGGATCGTTGCAACTTCCGCTGCCCGTATTGCATGCCGCGGGAGACGTTTCACGAAAACTATCGTTTTCTGAAATCGAACGAGCGGCTGTCGTTCGAAGAGATCGTGCGGTTGACTCGCCTGTTCGTCGATCTGGGAGTGAAGAAAGTTCGACTCACCGGCGGCGAGCCGCTGTTACGTTCGAACATTGCCGACCTGGTCGGCGACCTCACCGCCATTGAAGGCGTGCAGGACGTGGCACTGACGACCAACGGCGTGTTGCTCGCTCAGCATGCGGTCGAGCTGAAAGCGAACGGCTTGCATCGAATCACCGTCAGCCTCGACACGCTCGATCCGGAAATCTTCAAGCGCATGAGCGGCGGCCTGGGCGATCTGGATCGTGTGCTCGAAGGCATTCATGCGGCTAAGGAAGCTGGGCTCGCGCCGATCAAGATCAACTCGGTCGTCGAGCGCGGCATCAACGATCATACGGCGCTGGATCTGATCGAGCGCTTTCGAGGCACGGGCGTGATCGTGCGCTTCATCGAATATATGGATGTGGGCAATCGCAATCACTGGAGCCTGGATCGAGTCGTGCCGTCGCGCGAGCTGGTCGAGCGCATCGGTCAGCGGTGGCCGCTGCATCCGGTCGAAGAGAACTATCGCGGTGAAGTGGCCGAACGGTACGCGTTCGACGATGGCGTCGGCGAGGTCGGGTTCATTTCCTCAATCACCAATCCGTTCTGCGGTGATTGCACGCGAGCACGGCTGTCGTCGGAAGGCGTCTTCTATACTTGTCTCTTCGCGCTGAAGGGCTTGGATCTGCGAGCACCCATGCGTGCCGGCGCTTCCGATGCCGAGCTCACGCAGCTGATCTCGGACACTTGGACGCGGCGCACCGATCGCTACAGCGAAGTGCGCTCGACGTTGAAGAACAGCGAGCAGCCGTTGCGCAAGATCGAAATGTATTACATCGGCGGTTGATTAACTGCGAGTCTCATGGCGACGTTTACTCATATCGATTCGGACTCTCGGCCCACCATGGTGGATGTGGGCGACAAGGTCGTCACCAAACGCACGGCCACTGCGGAAACGCGAGTGCGGTTTCCTTCCAACGTGGCGGAGGCGCTGCGTTCGCAGCAGTTCACTACGTCCAAGGGGCCGGTGTTTCATACGGCCATCATCGCCGGCACGATGGCGGCGAAGCGCACGCATGAGTTGATTCCGTTTTGTCACCCGCTCGGGATTGAGAAGTGCACGCTCGTCATCGACATGGATGGTGACGATGCGGTGATTCGGTGCACGGTGTCCGTGCATCACAAGACGGGTGTGGAGATGGAGGCGCTGACTGGCGCCAGCGTCGCGGCGCTGACGATTTACGATATGTGCAAGGCGCTGTCGCATGACATCGTGATTGCGGAGACGCGGCTGGTAGAGAAGCGCGGAGGTAAAAGCGATGTCGGCTGACGCACCGTTGTTTGGATTGGTGCTCGCTGGCGGCGCCAGCACTCGCATGCAGCGGGACAAAGCTGCGATCGAGTATCACGGCCAGTCGCAGTTACAATGGACGTTCCAGCTGGTTTCGCACGTTTGTGCCGCGACGTTTGTTTCGGTGCGGCCCGACCAACGTGAGGAACCTACGCGTGCTGGGTTTCCTCAGATTGTCGATCGCCAGCCGGGCATTGGGCCCATTGCCGGCATTTCGGCGGCGATGCAGGCGCATCCTAAGGCAGCTTGGTTAGTGATCGCGTGCGACCTGCCGTTTCTTAACGAAGACACGCTGCGTTATCTCGTGGCCAATCGCGACGTTCGGAAATTGGCTACGGCGTACCGAAGCAGCCATGACGGCTTGCCGGAGCCGTTGTGCGCGGTCTGGGAACCGCTCGCTCGCGAGCCTCTGCTCGCCTACGTCGCGGCGGGCAAGCAATGCCCACGCAAGTTTCTGATCAACGCCGACGCCACGTTATTAGATTTGCCCGACGCCCGGGCTTTGGACAACGTGAACACGACCGACGAGTACCGCTCGACGGTCGCCACGCTTAACGCCACAAGCGGAGCGGGTCACCCTCACCCCGCAGGCGCAGACGCGCGCAGCGCGAGCGCCGGCGCGGCGGGCACGACGCAAAATTTGGACGCGGCGTCTAAAGCTCGAACGTTGCGGATTCAGTATTACGCCATCCTGCGCGAGCAGGCCGGTCGCAGCGAGGAAACATTGGACACGACGGCAGCGACGCCGGCAGAGCTGTACGACGAGCTTCGGCGCCGCCATCCGTTCCAACTGACCTCCGCTCAACTCAAGGTCGCGCTGAACTCCGAGTTCAGCGACTGGCACACTCCGCTGCGTCATGGCGACACGGTGGTCTTCATTCCCCCGGTGGCTGGCGGATGAACGCATTCTCTTTCAGTACCACGGCCCTCGCGCCCGACAGCTACCGCCGGGAGCTCGAAGATCCGGCGGCCGGCGGTTATGCCTCGTTCGAAGGCTGGGTGAGAAATCACAACGAAGGCCTGGCCGTCACTCGGCTCGAATACGAAGCCTTCGAGTTGCTCGCGAACAAAGAAGGCGAACGTATCGTCAACGAAGCCATCGCTCGCTTCGGCGTGTTGAAGGCAGCCTGCATTCATCGCGTCGGCCCGCTCGCGATTGGCGATCTGGCAGTGTGGGTGGGCGTGAGCTCACGCCATCGAGCGGAGGCATTCGCGGCCTGCCGCTACATCATCGACGAAGTGAAACATCGCGTGCCGATCTGGAAGAAAGAGCACTACGTGAACGGCGACTCAGGCTGGGTGAACTGCGAGCGCTGCGCCCAGCCCGGCCACGATCACACGCATGAGCATCCTCACGCGCACGATCACGCACACACTAAATAACAACGATTGCGTCGGCTGCGCCGCTGACGCGATGAATACGTCGACTCAGCCGCTGCCCAGCACGTGAATCACCAGGTCGATGCGCCGATTGCGCGCACGACCCGAGGACGTCTCGTTCGTCGCGACCGGACGCGCCTCGCCGTACCCGATGGAGCTGACCTTCTCGGCGTCCAGGCCGAAGTTGCTCACCAGGTACTGCTTCACCGCATCTGCGCGATCCTGCGACAGCAACAGATTCTGCGAGTCGCTGCCGTTCGCATCGGTGTGACCTTCCACGACCAGCGACGCGCCAGGGAACATCGACAGCGCCTGCTGCACTTTCTTCATCAGCGGCCCGCTGCTCGCATCGATGGTGCTGCGCCCGGACGGGAAGCTAATACCCATCAACGACACGACCACATCCTCGCCCTGCCGATACACCTTCGCCTCTTCAGGCGTAAACGAAGCTTCCAGCGTCGCAATGTTTGCTCGCATCCGCGCCTGCGTGTCGAGCTGACGTTGTAGCGCGATGCGCTCCTGGGACTCGCCGCCGAGCCGCGACTCCACGCGCTTCAATTGATTGTTCAGCGTCGCGAGCTGCTCCTCGCGATCCTCGATCTCCTGCTTGAGACGACGGATCTCCTGCGTCTTCTGCTGCGCGTACTCGCCCAGCTCCTTCATCGGCGCCTGATGACCTTCGTCGAAACGCAGTTCCAATTCCATGTCGGACGCGACCCGTTGCAGCGGTTCTTCCCACGACAAAATCAGCGCCTCGATGCCGGCCTGATCGTCCTTCTCCTGTTGCCACACTTTCTCGATCTGATGCGCGAGGTACATCGCGTGGCGAACATCGTAACGAGCCTGCGCCGCGAGCTTCTTCGGCTGAGCGACGTCGTAGCGATTGCGCTGAATTTCCTGTTCGGCTTCGGCGAGATGACGCTTGGCGGATTGCAGCGTGCGCGGCGCGAATCTCGCAACCTTTGCTTCATCGGCCTGCGCGATCAGGCCGCGAGCCTCGTTGAGGATGCCGCCCTTGATCGCGATCAATTCAGCATCGCGCAACAACACTTCAGCTTCGGCGGCACGCTTCTGAGCATCGGGCAGGTCGCCGCCTTCGTGCTCACGCATCGCTTGCTGAAAGCGTTCGGACGCCTTGGTCCACACCTCGCCGGACAGCTTCGGCGCACCGGCGGCGATGGCATCTTCGCGAGTCTTGATCACACCGCTGAGCGTCTGCCTGGCGCCGTCGGCAACCGTGCGTGCACGTTGCAGCGCCGTCTGGCCTTCCTGCACGCGAGCTGCAACTTTTTCAGCCGCCCGGCCACGCTCGGCTTCTTTAGTTGCGGCCTGGCTAGCCTGAACGGCAGCGGCAAACGCCTTGGGCGCAAGCACATCGAGCTGATCTGCACGACCCTTCTCGACGGAAGCGGCAAAGGCCGCGGCATCGGAGTTGCTCGCTCCCGGCGCCTGACCGGCAACCAGGAACAACAGGACGGAAGCGACGAACGCGTGTACTCGAAACATACTGGAATAGGCTCGCGGCAGGGTCGGCCGAAATTGGCGGGAGTATAACGCTACGGCCGCGTCTGGCCCGTGCCTCGGACCACATACTTGTAACTGGTCAGCTGCTCCACACCCACCGGGCCACGCGCATGGAACTTGTCGGTGGAGATGCCGATCTCCGCGCCCATGCCGAACTCGCCGCCATCGGCAAACTGCGTCGATGCGTTATGCAAAACAATTGCGCTGTCGACGCCGGCCAGAAAGCGCTCGGCCGTGGCTGAATTGGCGGTGATGATCGATTCGGTGTGCGCCGATCCGTACTTCGCGATGTGCGCCATCGCCTCGTCCACGCCGTTCACCGATCTTGCGGCGATGATGGGCTCCAGATACTCCGTATACCAATCCTGCTCGGTGGCCGGGACGATCCGTGCATCTAAACTTTGTAACGTTTCGTCACCTCGCACTTCGCAGCCTGCGTCCAGCAGCGCTTTGAGCACCGGCCCGGCGGCGGAGCCATGACGATCGAGCAACACGGTTTCGGCGGCTCCGCACACCCCCGTGCGCCTCAGCTTCGCGTTCACGACCACATCGCGAGCCATGTTTACATCGGCATCACGATCCACATAAACATGGCAATTGCCTTCGAGATGACCGATGACGGGCACGCGTGCTTCAGCCTGCACTCGTTCGACCAAGCTGCGACCGCCGCGAGGCACGACCACGTCGATCGCGCCTTTCATGCTCGACAACATATAACCGACTGCCGCTCGATCCGTGGTCGGCACGATTTGAATCGCGGCGTCCGGCAAACCAACCGAGCGCAGGCCGGCGACCAAACAAGTATGAATGGCTTTGCTGGATTGGATGCTTTCCTTGCCACCGCGCAAGATGACCGCATTGCCGGACTTCAAACACAACGCACCCGCATCGGCGGTGACGTTGGGGCGGCTCTCATAAATGATGCCGACGACACCCAGCGGTACTCTCACGCGTTCGATGCGCAACCCATTCGGTCGCGTCCAGCTCGCAATCGTCGTGCCGATGGGATCGGGCAACGCGACGATTTCTTCGATGCCGCGAGCCATCGCTTCGATGCGCTGATCGTTCAACGTGAGGCGATCGAGCATCGAGGACGACAAGCCCGCCTGTCGTGCCTGTTCGAGATCGGTGTGATTGGCGGCAAGCAATTCGGGTCGGCGCCGACGAATCTCGGTGGCGGCGGCAACGAGAGCGGCGTTCTTGGTCGCAGTGCTTGCCTGACTCAGCACCTTGACCGCCGCCCTCGCGGCGCGACCGAGGCCCTGCATCAGCTCGGCCACGTCGGACGAAGCGTGGGAAATGGGAGTAGGCGCGTTCATGAGTCGATTCTAGCGGCAGCGGCCCGGAGTAAAGAAGTGTCAAATCGTGCCGCTGCTTCTACAACGCAAAACCAATAGGGGTCGGCGGACCACTCTTGGTCATTTCCTGGCCAGCCGCGCGGTTGCATTCGACTTTCACGCTGACACAATGGGACCGCATAAGCCGAGGGGGATCTCGATGGCAGTCGATGCAGGCGCGGCCGCGGACAACGCCAATGCCGAAAACACTTTTCGCGCCAGCAACGCCTATCGCCAGTACGTCGTCTGGCTGCTGTTCGTCATTTATATTTTCAACTATGCCGACCGGCAGATCCTGTCGATCGTGCTCGAACATCTCAAGCAGGAGTTCTCGCTGCGAGACTGGCAGCTCGGGCTGCTCAGCGGCCTGGCGTTCGCCGCGTTCTATTCGACGCTCGGCATTCCGATCGCGCGCCTCGCCGACTCACGCAATCGCGTCAACATCATCGCTGCATCGATCGTGGTGTGGAGCGCCTTCACCGCCATGTGCGGCGTGGCGAAGAATTTCTGGCATCTGTTGATTGCACGCATCGGTGTGGGTGTCGGCGAGGCAGGCTGCAGTCCTTCCGCGTATTCGATCATCAGCGACTACGTGGAACCGAAGAAGCGAGCCACCGCACTCTCGATTTATTCGATGGGCGTGTACGGCGGCAGCGCGTTGGGCTTTTTTGTCGGCGCTCAGATCGCGGAAGAATACGGTTGGCGTGCGGCGTTCTTCGCGCTCGGTCTGCCGGGCTTGCTGGTTGCTTTGATATTGAAGCTGACCGTGCGCGAGCCGCCGCGAGGATTCTCGGATCCCGAAGGAACGGTAGTGAAGGAACCGCCGCCGTTCCGACAAGTGATGTCGGATCTGTGGGCGAAGAAATCGTTTCGTCACTTGTCGCTGGCCGCCGGCCTGCATGCGTTCGTGAGTTACGGGCTCAGCTCTTTCTACGCGCCGTTTTTCATGCGCTCGCACGGCATGGGACTGGGTGAAGTGGGTGTGCTGCTTTCGCTGGTCGTCGCGGCAGGCGGATTGACTGGCACTTACTTGGGCGGCGCCTGGTGCGACCGAAACTACGCTCGCACCCAGGATCCGCGCTGGTATGTATGGATACCGGCGATCACGTTGATCGTCGTCGTGCCGTTCGCACAGGTCGTTTATTCCATCGACAACAAATACGGTGCGTTGCTGCTGCTGGTTCCCTACATCGCGCTCGCCGCCGCCTATCTCGGGCCGAGCATCGCGTCGACGCACCGCCTGGTCGGGCTGCGCGAACGAGCGCTCGCCAGCGCGTTTCTATTGCTGATCCTCAATTTCATCGGCCTGGGACTGGGACCGATCTTCACTGGCGCGTTGAGCGATGTGCTCTACGAATATTTCCTGACGCAAGGCCTGCCGACCAAGACCGCGGCCGCCGACGGACTGCGCTGGTCCATTCGCGTCACAGTGATGATGAACTTGTGGGCCGCCTTGCATTACTACCTGGCCGGGAAGACCCTGCGCGAAGATATCGCAGCAGGTAATGCCGCTCGCGCAGCCGCGTAATTTCAGTCGAACGGACGCTCGGTTTGCAGGAACTCGACCTCTTCGGGGGTCGAGGTGCGTCCGAGGACGGTATTGCGGTGAGGGAAACGCCCGAACCGCTCGACGATGCTCTGATGGTGCCGGGCCCATTTCACCCCGTCGCCGCCCAACTCGGCGAACAAACGCACCGACTCCGCCTGCAATGCGCGATCTTCGCTGTGCATGAACGGCATGTACAAGAAATACCGCTCCTGGTCTTTCAACGCTCGATCCTTGCCGCTCGCGACGGCATGACGCGCCAGTTCCTGCGCGCGAACGTCGGTTGCGTAAGCCTCCGCTGACTTACGAAATAGATTGCGCGGAAATTGATCGAAGACGATCACTGCGGCGAGCAGCGTCCGAGCATCGAGGCTCGACGGCAACAACGGCCGCGTTTGTAACGTTTGATATAGCTGACCGAAACGTGAACGACAGGCGTCGTCCACCGCGGCCGAGCCGCTGAACCAGTCGTTCGGCTGCAATTCAGTGAACCAGAAAGACAATACGTCCCCGACCCACTCGGCCGTGGCGCTGTCGCTCTTTGGAGAATTTTCCTTGGACATCGGTTTAGCGAAATGCGTCGTACAAAATCTTCCCGGCTGAACGATCCAAATTCCCCGCTCGCGCATTAGGACTACGCACTCAAAGAGGGCTGTCGGATGTCCAGTTGGCTCAGATTATTGGTACTGCTCGGTTCCACTGCAATGCTTGCGGCTTGTGGAGGCAACAACGACGATGACGATCGTCCCACCGCGCCTGCGGAACCACCGCCGCCTCCGACGCCGACTGCAGGCACGCTGACTGAAAGTCCGCCGACGCGGATTTTGTCGATGAACATCGATCAATTGCTCGCAGCGGTGAACGTGAGTTCCAGCGGGCGGCAGATCCTGGATCTCATCGTCAATCCGGAATGCGGCGTCGATGTACATCAAATTCGCTATAACACGCTGGATCCAGCATCGCAGCCCACGACTGCGTCCGGCGCGTTGATGATTCCGACCGGGACCAATGCAGCGTGCCAGGGCGCTCGACCCATCGTTGTGTATGCGCACGGCACGTCGGCGGAGAAGAATTACAACATCGCGAACATCGCCAATCCCGACAACGCGGAAGGTTTGTTGATTGCCGCTGCGTTCGCGGCTCAAGGTTATATCGTCGTGGCACCCAACTACGCGGGCTACGATACGTCGACTCTCACCTATCACCCGTACCTGCATGCGGATCAACAGTCCAAAGACACCGCCGATGCATTAAGTGCGGCGCGCAGCGCGTTGCCGACGAGTTACGCCCCGACGGTGACGGACAACGGTCGTTTGTTTATCACCGGCTACTCGCAAGGCGGCTTCGTCGCGATGGCGACACATCGTCGGTTGCAAGCCGCTGGCGTGGCGGTGACGGCGTCGGCGCCTATGTCCGGACCCTACGCTCTCGCTGCGTTTGGCGATGCTGTGTATGAAGGCCAGGTGATCGATAGCGCACCGCTGCTGGTCAGTTGGCTGATGACGGCTTATCAGCGCGTCTATGGAAACATCTACGCGGCGCCGGCCGATGCGTTCGATGCGCGTTATGCGCCGACCATCGACGCGTTGCTGCCGACAACGGGGACGCGCGGACAGCTGTTCGATCAGGGGCGGCTGCCGAGACAGCAGTTGTTCAACAACACTCCGCCGGATCCTGCATACGCTGCGTACACACCGGCGACGTCGCCGGCTGACCTGGCGCCAGTGTTTGCTCGCGGCTTCGGGCCGGATGCGCTGATTCTCAATTCGTACCGGGCCAGTTATTTGCAAGATGCGTTGGCGAGGCCGGACGGCGGCTTTCCTAACGTAACGGATGGCTTGCCCGCCGCCGCTCCGGCCCATCCGCTGCGAGTTGCGTTCAAAGCGAACGACCTGCGCAACTGGACCCCGACGTCGCCCGTGCTCCTGTGTGCCGGGCACGACGATCCGACCGTGCTCTATATGAATACGAACCTGATGCAGAGATATTGGACTGCCGCTGGCGTGCAGACGACCGTTCGAGTGCTCGACGTCGACGACGATCCGTCGATCAGCGATCCCGACGTGACCTTGAAGCTCGCGTTTAACACGGCGAAGGCGGCTGTTGCCGCGTCCGCAGTTGCCGGTGGCGCCACCGACGGCGGCGCCGCTGCCGTCGCCGAGGCATATCACAGCTCCCTGGTCCCGCCGTTTTGCCTGACGGCCGTGCAGTCGTACTTCGACGGATTCTGACGCCATAACGCTGCGCACGTCGTAAGACGTGCCGTGCAAGCGGCGGCGCCACACGCTATCGTCGCGCGATGCGCACGACGGTATTAATCACAGCTCTTAGCGCACTCGCTTCCGCGAGTTGCGCGACAACGCCGGCGTTACGCGACACGCCCAAGCTCGGCGCCATTCTCGCCCGGGACGACTTCAAGAACGGACTCGACCAGTGGTCGGTCGAACTGGAACATCCCGGCTCCGTACGCGCGAGCGACGGTGTATTGGACATCGACGTGCCAGCCGGAGCGACGCTGTGGTTCAAGCACGAACTGACAGGGCCAATCGCGATTGTGTTCGACGCGACCGCCGTGGCGGCGGCAGGGAAGAACGATCGCGTCAGCGATATGAATACGTTTTGGATGGCGACCAACAAGACCGAACCGGCCGCGCCATTCGCCGAGCCACGCAGCGGCAAGTTCGCCGACTACAACGATCTGCTGACGTACTACGTGGGCCTGGGTGGCAACGCCAACACCACGACTCGATTCCGCCGCTACATCGGCGATCCGGTGGCCCGGCCGCTATTACCGGAGCACGACCTGTCGAACCGCGACTCCCTGCTCACGCCGAACAAGAAACAAACCATCATGCTGATCGCGAACAGCGCACGCATCGAATACTGGCGCGACGGTGTGAAGCTACTCAGCTACGACGACCCCGCGCCATACAAAAGAGGCTGGTTCGCCATCCGCACAGTGCAAAGTCACTTGCGCATCGAAAGGCTGCGGGTCCATCGCCTCTAAGGCACCGTCCCTGAAAACGCCTCGCGCAGCTCTCGTTTCAACACTTTCCCAATAGCACTACGAGGCAGCTCGCGCACCAACTCGACGGCCGCGAGACGCTGAGTCTTGCCCAGACGCTCATTGACCCAAGCTTTGAGACGGTCGGCCGAATCGGCACGACCGTCCTTGAGAACGACAAACGCAACCGGCGTCTCCCCCCACGCCCGCGACGGCACACCAACGACAGCCGCATCCCGCACAGCCTCGTGCTGAAACAACACCGCCTCCAGATCGCTGGGATAAATATTGAAGCCGCCGGAGATGATCATGTCCTTGCGACGATCCAGCAGCGTCAGGAACCCCTCCGCATCGAAGCGCCCGACATCGCCGGTGCGAATGAAACGATTGCCCTCAGCGTCGTGCCACTCGGCCTCGGCAGTCTTGCCGGGCTGTTTGAAATAGCCCCGCATCATCGCCGCCGACCGCCCGACGACTTCGCCGACCTGTCCGACCGGCACTTCCCGCCCCTGCTCGTCGATGAGCCGGATGTCGTGACCGGCCATCGGCTGGCCGACCGTGTGCAGTTTGTTTGGAAACTCATGGGCCCGCAGCATGCAGGTGCCGCCGCCTTCGGTCATGCCGTAATACTCGATCAGGCCGCCCGGCCAGCGACGCAGGATGTCGCCCTTCAGCGCAGCCGAGAACGGCGCACTGGTGCAAAACTTCATGCGATAGCTGCCCAGGTCGTAACGGTCGAACGCGGGATGATCCATGAGTCGTTGATACTGCACCGGCACGAGCATGGCGTGAGTCACGCGATGGCGCTGAGACTGCGCCAGGAACTTCTCCACGTCGAACTTGGGCAGCAACACGACCGTGCCGCCGCCGGCGAGCGCCGGAAAGAAACTCACCAACGTCGTGTTCGAATACAGCGGCGTGGAGCAGATCGTCACGGCCTCGCGGTCGTAACCGAAACTCAGGGCACGACGCACGTGAACCCAGCGCATGCGATGCGGCTGCACGATGCCCTTCGGCGTGCCGGTCGTTCCCGAGGAATAGATGATGTTGAACGGCGCATCCTGAGCGACCTGCACGGCCGCCGGGACGCTACCAGCCGGTGCGAGCCAGCCATCGTTGTCCAACAGCACCACCTTCAACGCAGCGGGCAACGACGCCGTGCCCAGCATGTCCGCGACGCCATGATCGAGGAATAAAATCTTCGCGCCGCAATCCACCAACATGGTGACGAGCGCATCGCGCGTGGACGACGGAGACAAAGGCGCAGCGGCCACACCCGCCCGCAAGGCGCCCAGAAACACGGCCGCATAGTTCACCGAAGACGCGGCACAGATCGCGACGACCTCGCCGGCCAGCACACCCTCCCGCTGCAACGAAGCCGCCACTCGATCCATGAGCTGATCGAGCTGGCCGTAATCCAGCGTGCGGCTGTCGTCGACCAGCGCCGGGTGACGCGGACGTTCCTGTGCATACGCATGCACCAGCTCCGAAATGAGTCCGAACTCTCGATCCAGCAATGCTTCGGGTGAGATCACATTGATCGCCGGTTGTAACGAAATGTGACACTCACAATGCCACAAACGGCGCACGCACCGGATCGTTATTGCATTAATTCATACACAAAGACACACTCGATCCGGAGCACAGGGTGTGCGCGAATTCCGATCTGCAAAAAGCAAAAAACATCGATACTCGGCGGACTCCATGAACATTCCAGAACCCGCGGTCGAAGGTCAGCTCAAAGGCAAAGTCGCGCTGGTCACGGGAGCGGCCAGCGGCATCGGTCGCGCTAGCGCGATCGTGTTCGCGCAAGCAGGTGCGAGCGTCGTGGCGCTGGATCGAGCAGGCGAAGTCGAAGAAACGGTCGCTGCCATTCGCAAAGAAAACGGCCGCGCGCTGGCCATCGTCGCCGACTCGTCGCAGGAATTGAATGTGTCCGCCGCCATCGACACCGCCGTCCGCGAGTTCGGCGCACTCGATGTGTGTTTCGCCAACGCGGGCATCAGCGGCGGCCTGGTGCCGTTGCAGGAACAAACACCGGAACATTGGACCGAAGTGCTGACCATCAACTTGATCGGCACGTTCCTCGCCGTGAAGCACGCGGCGAGAGTGATGACGCCACGCAAACGTGGTTCGATCGTATGCACGGCGTCCGTCGCAGGATTGCGTTCGGGCGCGGGCGGCTCGCCGTACAGCGCGAGCAAGGCCGGAGTCATCAGCCTCGTGCAAACAACGGCATATCAATTGGCGGGCAGCGGCGTGCGCATCAACGCGATCTGTCCGGGGCTGATCGAAACGGGCATGACGCAAACGATCTTCGAACAAGCTCGCGCGCGCGGCACCGATCATCGCATCGGCCAGTTGAACCCACTGCGACGCGCCGGTGCGCCCATCGAAATCGCCCGCATGGCCTTATTTCTCGCGTCCGATGCGGCCTCGTATGTCAACGGCCAGGCATTCCCGGTCGACGGCGGTTTGTCCAGCTCGCACCCCATCGTCCCGCCGCGGATGTAAATCGCTCGGAACTGCGCGTAGCGGCGAAGCGTCTCGTGATGAACACATGGAGAACGCTCATGCGCGATTACGAGCGCGACGACGACGATATCGACTTGGAATACGACGAGGCGCCTCGCCGGCGCTCGGCGCTGGACACGGTGGAATCGGTGTTGTTGCTGGGTGCGCTAGCGCTAATCGCGACCCCGGCAATCAAAGGCATTACCCGCCGTTACCGTGTGCGCCATCCGGCCGCCGCGTGCGAGGTGGAAGTCGACAAGTCGCTCAAAGACACCTATCCCGCGAGCGATCCGCCGGCACAACGCTACGTGGATATTCCGATCAATCGGCGCTGAGGGTGTAACTCTTGCCGGTGCTCAGCTGGTGAGCACCAGGTCGTCGCGGTGAATGATTTCAGCGCGGCCGTGAAAGCCCAACAGCGTGTCGATTTCGCTGGATTTGCGTCCGAGCAGACGTTCAGCGTCGCCACTCGAATAGGCCACCAGGCCGCGCGCGACTTCCCTACCCTCGATGTCGCGCACGATGAGTGCATCCCCGCGTTGGAAGTGACCGGCCACGCGCGTCACACCCGCAGGTAGCAAACTCTTCCCACGTCTCAAGGCGGCGACCGCGCCGTCGTCAACAGTCAGCTCGCCCGCGGGCTGCAACGTTCCGGCAATCCATTGCTTGCGCATGGTGCCGGGACTGGAGATCGGATAGAACCAACTGCAGCGCGCGCCTTCCGCGATCCGGCGCACCGGATGCAGCTCTTTGCCGAGCGCCACGCACATATGGCAACCGGCACCGACCGCAATTTTCGCCGCGATCACCTTGGTGGCCATGCCGCCAGTGCCCACAGCCGAGGACGAACCGCCGGCCATGTTCTCGATCTCTGGCGTGATCACGCGCACTTCCGGGATGAACTGCGCATTGGGATCGCGCGTGGGATCGGCCGTGTACAGACCGTCGACATCGGATAGCAAGATCAAGCAGTCGGCGCTGATCATCTGCGCGACGCGCGCCGCCAGGCGGTCGTTGTCGCCATAGCGAATTTCCTGGGTCGCCACCGTGTCATTCTCGTTGATCACCGGGATGGCGCCCAGCTTCAGCAAAGTGCGCATGGTATTGCGCGCATTCAGATAGCGACGCCGCTGCTCGGTATCGCCGGGCGTGAGCAGAATCTGCGCAACGGTGAGATCGTGCCGCCCCAACACATCCGTCCACGCGTGCGCGAGGCTGATCTGGCCAACTGCGGCGGCGGCTTGCTTTTCGTCCAATTTCAGCCGCCCGGCCGGTAATGCCAATTGCCGCCGGCCCAGCGCGATCGCGCCCGAGGACACCAGGATCACTTCCTGCCCGCGCCGGCGTAAGTCGGCAATATCGGCAGCCAGTGTCTGCAGCCAGTCGAGCTTGACCGTGCCGGTCGCCGCGTCCGCCAATAAAGCCGAACCGACTTTAATGACAATGCGACGAGCCGCCTGCAGCGGCTGGACCGAAGATTGTGGCGGTGAGGTCGTCATGGCTTGAAATTCGCAAGGCGGAGCAGTGTAGGCAGGGCCCCAACCCTCGTCCACTGCGGCCCCGCAACGCGCGTCCTTGCTGTTTCACTGCTTGGCAGTCTTGGAGAATGCCCCTAATATTCCGCCGCCGGTGAATGCACCGGTTCGCCGTCCGTTTGAGGCTGTTTGTTGAGGTAGTTTGCGTGGCCAGAGATTACGACCCGGTCCAGGGAAAATGGTATGAAGATCTCGAAGAGAACGAGGTCTTCAAGGTCCTGTCGGTCGACCCGGACCAAGAGCTGGTCGAGGTCCAGTACGAAAACGGCGATATCGAGGAAATCGACCTCGATACCTGGCATGAGCTCGACCTAGAGCAGGCCCAGGAGCCGGAAGGCTGGGCTTCCGACCAGGAAGCGGAAGAAGAGGAAGAGGAAGAAGAGGAAGAAGAGGACGAGGACGATTGGGACGAGGACGACGACGATTGGGATGACGACGAAGAAGACGACGAAGACGACGACTACAACGATCGGGACGACGACGCCTGACCGTTCGATTCGCCCATCGTACCGCCCTAGTCTGGTTTCGCCGGGACCTGCGACTCACCGATAACAGCGCCCTGCTCCATGCCCTGGAGCAGGCCGAACACACGGTCCCGGTGTTCGTAGCAGAACAAGAACAACACTGGGCCGCCGGCGCTGCGAGCCGCTGGTGGTTACACCACTCCCTGGTAGCGCTGGAACACTCGATCAAGAAATCGGGCGGACGGTTGATCGTCCGCCGCGGATCCGCGCTTGAATCGCTGCGTGAGTTGATTCGACAGACCGGCGCCACGCTGGTGTGCTGGAACAAGCTGTATGAGCCGGACGCGCTCGCGCGCGATGCCAAGGTGGCGAACGCGCTTCATGACGATGAAGTGAGCGTCGAACAATTCAATTCCTCGCTGCTGTTCGAACCGGGCACGCTGCTGAACAAGCAGCAGCTGCCGTATCGCGTGTTCACTCCTTTCTGGCGCACGGTAGAAAAGGAGCTCGCGACGTTACCTGCTCCGCATCGCTCGCCACGCAAGCTGCCGACGGTCAAGCGCTCGATCCAGAGCATTCCCATTAGTGAGCTGTCGCTGCTGCCCAAGATTCGTTGGGACGAAGGACTCGCGCAGTCGTGGACGCCCGGCGAGAGCGGCGCGCTGAAACAACTTCGCAGCTTCGGCAAACACGCCGCGCAGTACCCGACGGGTCGTGATCGTCCCGACCTCATGCAGACCTCGCGCTTGTCGCCGCATTTGCATTTCGGCGAGATCGGGCCGAGACAAATCCTCACCGCGCTTCGCGATCACAACAGTTACTTGCGCCAGGTCGGTTGGCGAGAATTCGCGCACCACCTCCTGTTTCATTTTCCCGCGACCACCGACAAGCCACTGGATGCACGCTTCGTCAAACAACGCTGGCAGCGTAGTCCCTCTCATCTCAAAGCGTGGCAACGCGGAGCCACCGGCATCCCGCTGGTCGATGCCGGAATGCGTGAATTATGGCGCACTGGGTGGATGCACAACCGTGTCAGAATGATCGTCGCATCGTGGCTCACAAAAAATCTGCAGATCAACTGGCTTGTGGGCGCGCGATGGTTCTGGGACACGCTGGTCGATGCGGATCTGGCGAACAACACGCTGGGCTGGCAGTGGGTCGCAGGCTGCGGTGCCGATGCGGCACCTTATTACAGAATCTTCAATCCGGTGCTGCAGGCGAAGCGCTTCGATCCGCAGCGCCGCTACATCCGTCAGTGGGTTCCTGAAATCGCAGGCCTGCCGGATCGCTGGATTCATGAACCTTGGGCGGCGCCCGAGGCAGTTTTACAACGCGCGAGCGTACAGCTGGGTGTCACCTATCCGCGACCGATCGTGGATCTCGGGGATTCCCGGAAGCGCGCATTGAGGGTTTACTCGGACCTGATTTAACCGTGTGAATCCGCGACTCGACGCTCGTGCGAAAACATCCCCCGAGGACGCATGAGCATGATGCAACACCCTGAAGAAGCCGCGCCGCGACGCACCCTGCTGACCAGCTTGACCAGCTGGCTCGACGCGGGCGCTGGCCTGGCAAACTTCGATTCAGCCAAGGTCGACCACATCGATTGGATGCGAGTGGTGCCGTTCATCGGCATGCACCTCGCCTGCCTCGCGATCGTGTTCGTAGGTTTTAGCACCACCGCGCTGGTCACCGCCGGCCTGATGTACGTGATTCGCATGTTCGCGATCACGGGCTTCTATCACCGCTATTTCTCACATCGCTCTTTCAAGACTTCGCGCGCCGGCCAGTTCGTGTTCGCTCTGCTCGGCGCATCGGCCGTGCAGCGCGGCCCGATCTGGTGGGCTGCGCACCACCGTCATCACCATGCGTTCTCGGACCAGGAGCAGGATGTTCACTCGCCGGTCCAGCGCGGCTTCATCTGGAGCCACATGGGCTGGTTCCTGTCTCGCCGTCACTTCGAGCCGGATCTGTCGCGAGTTCGCGATCTGCTCCGCTTCCCCGAGCTGCGCCTGCTGGATCGCTTCGACATCCTGGTTCCGGTCGCGCTCGCCGTCGGTTTGTTCGGTCTTGGTGCAGCGTTCGAACACTTTGCGCCGGGCCTGCACACGACTCGCTGGCAGATGCTGGTGTGGGGCTTCTTCGCATCGACGGTCGTGACCTATCACGCGACCTACACCATCAATTCGCTGTGCCATAAGTTCGGCAAGCGCCGTTATGAGACCAACGACGACAGCCGCAACAACGTGTGGCTGGCGCTGCTCACCTTCGGCGAAGGCTGGCACAACAATCACCACCATTACCCGGCGTCGACGCGCCAGGGCTTCTACTGGTGGGAAATCGATCTGACGTATTACGGCCTGCGGCTGTTGGCGCTGTTCGGCATCGTGTGGGACCTCAAGCCGGTTCCCCGCGAAGTGCGCGAAGCCCGTACCCGCGTGCGCCCGACGGCAGAAAAACAATAAACACCACAAGCATCCAAAACTTTACCGGGCACGTAGTCATCTTATGCGTATCGCAGTCATTGGCTCCGGCATCGCAGGCCTCTACGCCGCTTGGCGCCTGAGCCGGCAGCACGAAGTCACGGTGTTCGAAGCCGGCAACTACGCCGGCGGCCACACCGCCACGGTCGATGTCGATTGGCAAGGCAAACAGTACGCCGTCGACACCGGCTTCATCGTGTTCAACGACTGGACCTACCCGAATTTCATCGCGATGCTCAAAGAGCTCGGCGTCGCCTGGCAGCCCTCGAACATGAGCTTCAGCCTGAAGTGCGAACGCACCGGGCTGGAGTACAACGGCACCTCGGTGAATGCACTGTTCGCGCAGCGCTCGAACCTGGTCTCGCCGTCGTTCCTGCGGATGATCTACGACATCCTGCGCTTCAATAAGGAGTCTCGCGCTCTGTTGAAGACCCAGGACGACAAGACCACGCTGAGCGAGTACCTGCGTCAGAACGGTTACTCGGAAACGTTCGCCGAACGTTACATCCTGCCGATGGGCCGCGCGATCTGGTCCGCCGAGGCGGATGCGATGCTGTCGTTCCCGGCGCGTTTCTTCGTCGACTTCTTCGAACGTCACGGCTTCCTCAACGTCGACAATCGTCCGGTGTGGCAAGCGGTCAAAGGCGGCTCGCGCGAGTACGTTCGCAAGCTGCTGTCGGTGATGAAGGCGGACGTCAAATTGTCGACGCCGGTCGAAAGCATCCGCCGCCGGCCGAACGAGGTCGAAGTCTGCACTCGCAAGGGCGAAGTGCATCGCTTCGATAACATTTTCATCGCGTGCCACAGCGATCAGGCGCTCGAAATGCTGAGCGATCCGTCGCCGGCCGAGCGCGAAGTGTTGAAGGCGTTCCCGTACGCGGCGAACGAAGCCATCCTGCATACGGATACGAGCGTGCTGCCAAAGCGCCCGCTCGCGCGAGCGGCGTGGAATTATCACGCCCTCGCCAATCCGCAGCAGCCGGTGGCGCTGACCTACGACATGAACATCCTGCAGACGTTGAATGCGCCGACGAAGTTCCTGGTCACGCTCAATCACGCGGACGCGATCGACAAGAGCAAGATCATTCAACGCTTCAACTATCACCATCCCGTGTACCTGCCCGCCGGCGTCGCCGCGCAGGCACGTCATCGCGAAGTGAACGGCGCCCGTCGCACGTACTACTGCGGCGCTTACTGGCGCTACGGCTTCCACGAAGACGGCGTCGTCACCGCCATGCGCGCGCTGGAACATTTCCAGTGGGATCAGACCGCGCGCAGCGACAGCCCCGAGCGAGCTCAGCCCGCCACTGCCGGCGTGGCCTGACCGTCCTTTTTCCAATCTGGGGCTTCTCATGCACAGCTGTATCTACAACGGTTGGGTGAGACATCGCCGCTATGAGCCGGCCGGTCATCAGTTCAAATATGAACTGTTCATGATGTACCTGGACCTGGCGGAGCTGCCGCACCTGTTCGATAACTATTTGTGCTGGTCGACGCGCGGTTCGGCGCTCGCGGAGTTCCGTCGTTCCGATTATCACCAGACATTGGATGGTGGCGACGACGCCAGCGAGCTGAGCCTGGATGAATCGGTCCGTCGCACCGTCACGAGCCATACCGGCCGTCGTCCGGACGGGCCGATCCGCATGCTCACGCACATGCGCTACTTCGGCTATGCGTTCAACCCGGTGACGTTCTACTACTGCTTCGACAGCAGCGGCACCAAGGTGCAAACCATTCTGGCCGAAATAACGAACACTCCCTGGAAGGAGCGCCACGCGTACGTGCTGCCGATCTCGGCGGCCACGCGCACCGACAAGGTGCTGCGCTTCGAGTTCGGCAAGGAATTTCACGTGTCGCCGTTCTGGCCGATGGAGATGAGTTACGACTGGCGCCTGAGCGTGCCCGACGAAGACCTGCACATTCACATGGAAAACCTGCAGCTCAAGGATGGTCAAAACAAACGCGCGTTCGACGCGACCCTGACGCTGCAGCGAGAGGAAATCTCCAGCGCCGCGCTATCGCGCGCCCTGTGGAGATATCCGCTCATGACCGCAAAAGTTTCCGGAGCGATCTATTGGCAAGCCCTGCGGCTGTGGCTGCTGCGCACGCCATTCTTTACACACCCGAAATTAGGTCCCGTCAAATCATGACCGCAAGACCATCGATTCTTCCCGAGACGCCCACGCTGGTCGCCAACGACTCGTGGCTGCAACGCACTGGACGCGACGCCCTGCTCGGCCAGCTCAAGAGATTGCAGCACGGCGAAATTGCGGTCGTCGAAGGCGGCAACATTCATCGCTTCGGCCGCCACACGCCGGAGTGCTCGCTGTCCGCGACTGTTCAAGTCGTGCACCCGCAATTCTGGGCGGACGCTGCGTTCGGCGGCTCGACCGGCGCCGGCGAATCTTATATTCACGGCCATTGGCGCAGCGACGATCTGGTCGCGCTGGTTCGCATCATGGTGCTGAATCGCGACGTGATGGAGGACATGGAAGGCGGCCTCGCATTCCTCACCGCGCCGCTGCGCCGGATCTTCCATTGGATGAATCGCAACTCCAAGGACGGTAGCCGCAAGAACATCGCCGCCCACTACGATCTCGGCAACGATTTCTTCCAGCTGTTCCTCGACGACACGATGGCGTATTCGTGCGGCATTTTCGAAGCGCCCGAGTCGACGCTGAAAGAAGCGTCGCTGGCGAAATTCGACGCCGTGTGTCGCAAGCTGCAGCTCAAGCCGAGCGATCACCTGGTCGAGATCGGCACCGGCTGGGGCGGTCTGGCGATCCATGCCGCGAAGAAGTACGGCTGCCGTGTTACGACCACCACGATCTCCAAGGAACAGTACGCGCTCGCCAAGGAACGCGTCATCGCCGAAGGCCTGAGCGATCGCATCGACCTGCGCCTCGACGACTATCGCGATCTCACCGGTCAGTACGACAAGCTGGTCTCGATCGAAATGATCGAGGCCGTCGGTCACCAGTTCCTCGATACCTACATCGCGAAGTGCTCGTCGCTGCTCAAGCCGAACGGCGCGGCGCTGATCCAGGCGATCACGATTCAGGACCAGATCTATGAGGCTGCGCTGAAGAGCGTGGATTTCATCCAGCGCTTCGTGTTCCCGGGCAGCTTCATCCCGTGCGTCACGGCGATCACCAATGCCGTGACCCGCTCGACCGACATGAAGATCTATCACCTCGAAGACATCGGCCCGCACTACGCGACCACGTTGCGCATGTGGCGCGAGAACTTCTTCGCCCAGATCAACAAGGTTCGCGCGCTGGGTTATCCCGAGGAATTCATCCGCCTTTGGGACTACTACCTGTGCTACTGCGAAGGCGGCTTCGCCGAACGTCAACTTGGCGACGTGCACCTGTTGATGACGAAGCCCGGCTGGCGCGGTTAAAGTTCGCGGCAAATGCTGCCGCTACGACTTGCTATTTTCGCCGGTGTCTTCGGTATCACGTTGTCCGGGCTGTTCTGGCTGCTCGGCAATTTGAGCGAGCCGGAGCTGTTACGCTCCAAGAAAGCCGTGGTGGTGAAAGGCTGCGATCCGATCGAAGGCGAGGACGCAGCCCGTATCTGCCCGGAACTGTTCTGCCAGAAGTATCTGCTCGACACCAAGGCGGTCGCACTTCGCTACCGCTTCGACGTCACCGTCGACCAGCGCTCCGGCGCTCGACATCTCATTGGCGGCGCGGCCAGGCCGTTCATTGCGGGCAAGGGCAACGACCCCGAAGTGAGCTTTGCTTGCTTGTTGGAAAACGAGCAAGTGGTCGCGGGCCGCACTGTCGATATAGCCGAGCTGCGCGCCCTCGCCGCCGGCGAACAAGACCTCGTCGCAGTGCCCACGCGGCAATAAACCTCTCCGTTTTCTCTTGTTGTATCAGCAACGCTCCCGCGCGTCCGACTTTTTACTGATGGACAGTTGATACATAGACCCGAACCGACTCCGCCGACACAATAACTACACATCGTACGTGTCGGAGATTCGTCATGAGCGAGCCAACTCAGCCTCACAAGTGGTACCACTGGGTGCTGATCTATCCGACGTTGCTCACGACGGTCCTGGCATCCATTCCCACTTACCTGGAGCTTTACCGCTCCGAGAAAATCGAAGTCCCCTTTGGGGAATACAGCCGTGGGATCACAGTCAACGACCTGTGGAAAAGAAACTTCGAGTGCACGAAGACGCCACCCGACTATCTCGTGACCGCCAACAAGGTCCAGGTCGACGCCATCATCTGCAAGTCGGGCGATGTTTTCATCAGCGGCAACGCACCGGACATCGGCAATTTCTTCGAGTGGGTGCCGGTCGAACAACTGACCGCATCCCATGCAAGTGAGCACGCGAGCCTTGGGCTCAATCTGATCAACTCGGCGCACGCGGCAGAGAACGGCCGCATCGTGCTCGCGCAGGCCAGTACCGTGATGTGTCAGAAGTGGATTGCCGAGGGCCGTCTGCTACGCCGGATCTCCGTGGAGGGCCGCGGTTGTTTCGACGAAGTCGTCAACACCTATACCGGACGCGTCGAGTCGAGCACTCCGGCGGCCTGCAGTACCACGTGTTGAATCAAGAAATTCCGCCCATGGACCGCAGGCAATTCACGTTGTTTTTCCTTGGCACGGCCGCAACTCTGCTGGCTCAAGTCGTGTCGGGTGAGAGCAATGAAAAGGAAGATAAACCCGATCCTGCTGCAGCTCGCAAAGAAAAGCCTGCTTCCGAAAAGCCCGATCAGCCGCGAGATCCTCCCGATCCCGAGGTGGCTGGCAGAAATGCCAGGAAGGAGGGAGAAAAGGAACAACCGGACCAGGAAGACGAGAAGGGCAACAAGGACAAGAAGAAACCCAAGTCCTGAACTGCTGCCCCTCCCGCGGTGAGCACACGCGCCTTACAGCGACGCGTGATATTTCGTGAGCACCGGCGAATTCACCCTCGCCACCGCCTTCGCAGTTGCTTCGTCCGCACAGCGTCGCGCTTCATCCAATCGTGCTGTGACCAGATGATTCGGCTCGCCGCACAACTGCCGCGCCGCGAGCCGGATGCGACGATGCAAATGCTCGGCGCCGGCCGGATGATTCAAATTGAGGTCCGCGAAATGGACTTCCTTGTGACGAATCTCCACATCGTTGCTCGTGGATTGAGCAACGCCCGCCACAACAATGCCGACAATCGCCGCGACCGCTATAACAAACGACTTCATGATCTCGCCTCAGTATGGGATTCACTGAGGAAAACGGGATCGCGCGGCGAAAGCCGACAATGGCCGTTGGGTCAGCCAGGCCCGAACCAGGTCGTGAGCGCTTCGACGAGCCCGAGCTGGTTTGTTTCTCCCACCCAGGCTACGTGGCCGTCGGGCCGAACCAATACAGCCGTCGGAGCTGCGACAACGCCCAGTGCTGGAAGCTCCCACTGACCTTCATATTTCGCATCGACCAGCTGCACTCGATCGGCCCACGAAGTGATATCGACACTGCCCGGCTCACCGAAATTGAGCAACACCGGCCGCGCTTTGTGCAGCAAGGTGAAAACATATATCGGCCCCTTGGCAGTGATCACGTCCAGATCGGGCATGCGACGTCCGAGCAGCGGATGATGCTTGTCGATATCGGCGAGGCCGAAATCGTAGCGAATATCCAACCCCGACATCATCGCGGAGATCCGTTTCCTCGGCTCCTCCATGCTGAAGAGATCCGCAACCGTATCTCGCAACGCCTTGGACCGCTCGTCCGTGCGACTCAGCGCAATCTGCGCCATCGTATTGCGCAGTACACGCGCAGCGACTGGATGACGCTCGGCGTGATACGTATCGAGCAAACTATCCGGTGAACGACCCTTGATCACCTGCGCCAGCTTCCACCCCAAGTTCACCGCATCCTGCACACCCATGTTGAGCCCCTGCCCGCCCACAGGCGGATGCACATGCGCGGCGTCGCCAGCCAAGAACACGCGTTTGTCACGATAAGCGGCCGCCTGTCGCGTCATATCCGTAAATCGCGAGACCCAAGTCGGACTATGAATCCCGTAGTCCGTCCCAAAAACAGCAATCATCGCCTCGCTCACATCGCGTAGCGTCGGTTCGCTATCGACATGCACCTCCGGCTCCGTTATCACAACCCGCGCGCCGCTCTTGGATCCCTTGCCGATGCCGTGCGTGCCATTGGCATCCTGATGAAATCCCCACTTCGGCTCCTCGGCCGTTTCGACTTCCGCGATCAACCAACTGCGGGTCGGCTCCCAGCCGGGAAAATCGATGCCGGCAAGTTTGCGAATCAAGCTGCGACCGCCATCGCAACCAATGAGATATTCCGCTCGCAGCGACGAGCCGTCCGAAAGTGCGACGTCCACGCCTGTGTCGTCTTGTGCGAAACCTGTGACTTCGCGTCCGCGATACATCTTCACTGGCAGCTCGCCGATCCATTCGGCCAGGATGCGTTCGATATGGTTCTGCCACAGCCCAAGCACATAGTTGTGCCGGGTCGGAAAATCGCTGATGTTCAAGGACAGCAGGTGGTAGTGCACGACCGGATACGTCTGCCCCTGCGAGACGAACCGATCCGCGATGCCTCGTTGATCGAGGACTTCGATCGAGCGTGAATGCAGTCCGCCCGCGCGCGAGCCGACCAGCTCCTGTGTTTCTCGCCGTTCGACAACAGCGACGTCAACGCCCGCCAGCGCCAACTCACCCGCCAACATCAACCCGGTCGGCCGCCACCGGCGATCACCACCGC
>Ga0247784_1000010_pt1 | contig 69911 bp, 53 predicted proteins | sample UWRJL169409R5_FD_179909 | JGI IMG/M metagenome (GOLD analysis project Ga0247784, IMG submission 179909) | Plant litter microbial communities from Arlington Agricultural Research Station in Wisconsin, United States - UWRJ-L169-409R-5 | ecosystem: Environmental > Terrestrial > Plant litter >...
TACCGCAGCGATCTGTTCGATGACCGCTTTCTGTTCGCCGGCAATCGGCTGGAGCGCCCGTTCCGTCCGATGTGGCGCAAGGGTGAGGGCGCGGAGCCGGTCGTGTTGATCTCCAGCTACTCCGGGTTGCCTGAAACTCACACACCGGATCTGGGCTATTTCCGTATCTTCATCGATGCACTGGCGAACGCCGAGTGTCGCTGCATCCTCTCGATCGGCGAGACCATTCCAGCAAAGTCGCTTGGGCCTTTGCCGGCGAACTTCGAGATCAATCGACGCGCATCTCATCTGGAGATTCTGCCGCATGCGGCAGTGTTCGCCTGCCACGCCGGCATGGGAAGCAGCTTGGAGGCCATCCACAGCGGCGTGCCCGTGCTTGCCATTCCCGGTTCTCCTTACACACATGAAGTGGGCTATCGGATCGCCGAACTTGGCCTGGGAAGGCTTCTGGCCCGGAAGGAATTGTCGGTGGACAGCGTGCGAAAGATTGTCTCGCAGATGCTTGCGGACCGCGCGCTCCGTGCAAGAGTGAAGAGCATACAACAGAGCTTCCAGCGCTCCGCCGGTGCTGCCACTGCCGCGGACAGAGTCGAGCTTTTCCTGGAGCAGACTTGATTCATTCAACCCTCAACTCACGGACAAATCGCCATGCCATCACTGCAAGAGAATGTTGCCAGAGTCGCTGACTATTACGCCGCGCGGGCGCCTGAGTATCACGAGACGACTGGTTATAGCGACGACCAAACCGATGCCAGCTACGCCGCCCTCAAAGCGAAGCATCAGGCGGCATTCAGGGGCCTCGACGTCATCGAGATCGCGTGTGGCACGGGTTATTGGACTGGCGTCATTGCTCAAACAGCGCACTCGGTGGTGGCGACGGATATCCATGCTCGCTTGATCGAGATCACGCGGCAGCGATTACAAGCATTGCAAAACGTCAGATGCCAGGTCGCGGATGCGTACTCTCTTGCCACGGTGGAAGGAACGTTCTCCGGCGCATTCGCGCACTACTGGTGGTCGCACATCCCCAAGGCAATGCGTAAGACCTTCCTCGATACGCTCCATGGGAAGTTGCGCCCCGGCGCATTTGTTTCGTTCACCGACAACCGGGAGTATCATGTGGATTGGGTGAAGCGACGCGTCGACGAGCACGGCGATATTTACGAGCAGCGCCGCTTGCTCGACGGCTCGTGCTTCGAAACGATCAAGAACTTCCCGACCGCAGCGGAGTTTGCGGAACTGTTGGATGGCGTTGCATACGATGTGACTTACGTGGAGCACGAAGCTGGGCCTCCGGGTGAGCCCACATCGCAATTGTGGACTGTGTCGTATCGCCTGCAGCCGTGACTGCGAGGACGGCGGCAATGCGCCTTCCGGCTATTTACTCCACGCTGAGTGTGGAATCTCTCAAGGAATGGATCGCCCACTATTACGATTTTGGCGACAGCGTCGATATCACGTTCTATTGCCGGAATGTGAGCGACACATACTTGTTGACTACCGCCGAGCGGCAGTTCGCATTGAAGGTCAATCGCGTCAATTGGCGAGCCGACGAAGCGATAGTAGAGGAACTGACGGCGATCAGGCATATGGATCGCAGTGGCGTGGGAGTCGCACTTCCAGTACCTCGCTCGGACGGAAAGTGGATCACGCACATTCCTGCACCTGAAGGCAGTCGCTCGGCGATGCTGTATGAATGGGCACGGGGCCGTGCCCCCGACTACACCAACTCCGATCACATGCACCGATATGGTGAGCTTGTCGCGAGATTGCACGCCGCAGGAGACGCTCTTCGTTTGAGCGATGCTCGACCTCGATTGGACGCGGCATATCTGTTGGACATCCCTTTGCAGCGAATCCGTTCGCGCCTGAAGCGACTGCCCGCGGTCGCCCCTTCAGTTGCACGCGATTTGGAGTCGCTGGCGGAGCGGACCCAAAGGAACATGAGCCGGGCAGTGGAGAAGCTGCGCGGTTGGGGCTTCTGTCACGGAGATATATGGGCGAACAACGCGCGCCTTGATGGCGAACGGCTGGTGCTGTTCGACTTTGATTTTTGCGGGCCGGGCTGGACGGTGTTCGATGTTGCCACGTATCGCTGGCATACCTGGAGCAGAGGCTCCGAGGCCGTCGCCTGGAGCCCGTTCCTGGAGGGTTATTTGCGGATTCGGCCTGAAGCTGAAGCGATGCTGGAGTATCTCGGACTGTTCATGGTGTTGAGGCACCTGTGGACCACGGCACATTTCGTCGGGCGCCTGCCCGAAACAGGCGCTTATTTTTTATCCGACGACGATCTGGAAAACCTGGTTCCCATCTGTGACCAACTCGAATCGCTGCGGGTGTGAGCATCACGTCTCGCCGCACTTTACAGGTTGGCCCGATTCAATATTTGAAAGCAACGTCGACGCCGAAAATGCGGCGATAGTCAGGCGGCAGAAAGTGATGAATCTGTTGGCCGACCACGATGCCGCTGGTGTGGAATTGATCGGTCAGATTCTTGCCGTACAGCTTGACCGTGACGCGATCGTCGTTGGTTCTCACACCAATCGCGGCGCCTAACAGGCTGTATGAGGGCTCGATGCCCGCTGGGCTGCCAAGAGCATTCCACTGAACGCTGTCGCGCCAGCTGTAACTGACACTGGCGAAGCCATCCCAGCTCGTCGTGGGAATTCGGAAGTCATAGTTGCCAAACAGGTTGACGTTCCAGCGAGGGGCGTTCGGTAGCCGCTTGCCGGATAGATCCTGGACAGTGCCGAGACACTGGCTGGGTGCGACCGGTTGCCTGGGATAGCAGGGCGCATTCACGAAACGTTCGAAGGTGGCGTCGGCGTAGCTCACGTTGGCGTTGATCTCGAAGTCGTCGGTCACCAGTGCCGCGAGCTCCGCTTCCACGCCTTGCGTGCGCAGTTCGTCGGCGTTCAGCAGAATGATGCGGGCTGTGACATTGCCGGGCTCCACGAAGCCGCCTTGCGTCTGGAAATTCTCGAAACGGGTATGGAACAGGTTCAGGTTGAGCGTTACGCGTCGGTCGAAATACTGCGTCTTCAGGCCGGCTTCGTAGCTGGTCGATGTTTCCGGCTTGACCGGCTCGGGATCGCCGAGCACGCCGTTGTTGACGTTGAAGCCCGGGCCTTTGAAGCCAGTCGCGGCCGACACATAAAACATTCTGTCTTCGTCCATGCGCCACTGGCCACCGAGCTTCCAGGAAACTTTGCTGGCGGTGGCGGAGCCGAGCGTGGTGCCTAGCGGCGGCCCGAAACGGACCAAGCCAGCCTCGATCGGAGAGCCGATCACTCGTGAGTCCACTTCTTCATGAGTCCAGCGTACGCCGGCTGTGAATGCCAGCTGTTCTGTGGCGTGCGCAGTCGCCTCGGCGAATGCGGCGTAATTCAGCGTATCGACCTGGCTCTGCGCGTTGCGGGAGTTGCGATTGGTGGTGCCGACGACCAGAGTGCCAGGATCGAAAATGCTGCTGCCGATGTCATTGGAGAGAACGTACAAGCCCGCGACATACTCGATTCCACCGCCGCTGGGGGATGCGATACGAATCTCGCCGGAGTATTGATCCTGTTCGGTATAGCCGAGCTGGATGCCGTCGTTCAATGGTGTGAGCCAAGTGTAGGTACCCGCCTGGAAATTTTGATTGTAGGCGCGATAGGCCGCCAGCGTCGTCAATGTATGGTCGCCGATGGCGTGGTCCCACTGCAGCGCGCCGCCGCCCGCGGTTTGACGATTGTGACCAAACGGACGCGCATTGATCTTGTCATTTTCCGGGCCGACGATGGACGCGTGCGCGTCGATCACATACTGCGGTGTCGAGCTGGTGAAGGCCCGGATGACATTGGCGCCAGCGCTGTTCTGTTGCTCGATGTAGTCGGCCGACAATTTCAATGTGTCGGCATCGCTCGGAGTGAATGTCAGTTTGCCGCGCGCACCGGTCTGTTCGTCGTCCTCCCACTTGCTGCCGTCATAGATGTTCTCGACATAGCCATCGCGTTCTTTGCGATAAACCGACAGGCGTCCTGCGAGGCGGTCTTTGCTCAATGGCCCTGACACCGCAGCTCTGACCGTCATGTTGTCGTAGGTGCCGTAGTCGATCGACAGCTCGGAAGCAAGCTCATCCGATGGATCTTTGGTGGTGATGCTGATGACGCCTGCCGATGCGTTCTTTCCGAACAGTGTGCCCTGCGGGCCGCGCAGCACCTCGACGCGCTGTGTATCACTGAGATCTGGAAACGCACCCGCCTTCGCGCGCTCGACCACGACGCCATCGATCACCAAGGCCACGGAGTCCTGAACTCCAATGCCTTGCGTTTGCGTGCTGACTCCGCGCAGCGCAATCGACGGGCCAGAGCCGAAGCGACTGGGATTGGTGACGAATGTCAGCCCAGGCGCGATCGCGTTCAACTCGGTGACGCCAACGATGTTCAGTTGCGCGATCGTTTCTCCGGAGGCTGCTGCGATCGACGCCGGCACGTCCTGCAAGCGCTCTTCGCGTTTTCGAGCCGTCACAGTGATTCCTTCAATCGCAGCCTCGTGCGTATGCACCGTCTCAGCTCTGGTCGATTGGGCAGGAGCAGCCGGTGGCGACTGCTTGGCTTGCGCAAGCCGCAAAACCACCGTCTTTTCGTTGACGCGATCGGCCTGCAATCCCGTGTCCGCCAGCACTCGGGTGAGCGCATCATGAACCGTCAAGGTGCCGCTCACTCCCGCGACTCTTACGTTGCGACTGGGCTCAAGATCCCGATACATGATCTGGACGCCCGATTGCTCACCGAGCTGATCCAGGACATCGGCGAGATTGCCCGCTGAGATATTGATGTTCTTGGGAACGTCGCCCGGCTCGGTTGCCCAAGCAGTGCTGACGAGCGGACACAACAGCAAACAAAGTGCAGAGACTTTCCGGGTGCGAAGTGTAAGTGACATCGGTGCTCGTTCCATTTCGTGGCGACAGCTACGAACTGAAATGCCGCGATGGAACCGACCCCTACCTGTGTCACGAAGGGTTCATATAAAGAGCGGTGGATTAGCGCGAGCGCAACAGAATGCTGCCGTCGCTTTGGCGGGTAACCTGGACACCCAGCAATGTCTCCAACGCTGCCACGACCGATTCGCTGTCGCCGCTGTCGAAGGTGCCGCTAATGGGAGTGCGCGCGAGCGCGGGGTCGGCGACGTGAATTTTCGTGGCTGAATAGCGATTCACTTCCTCGATCACGTTGGCCAGCGCCGTTGCGCGAAAGCGCAGACGTCCCGTGCTCCAGCTCGTAACGAGATCGGAGTCCACACGCTGCAACGTCACCCCCGGTTTCGCCAGCGTGAAGCGTGCCTGATCACCGGGCGCGAGCTGGACGCGCTCCTGCGTTTCCTCACGGACAAGCGCGACGCGCCCTTCGATCAATGTCACCGTGACCTGGTCGGCTTCATTGCGCACTTGGAAGCGGGTGCCGAGCGCAGTGACAGCTCCATCGCCTGCGGTTACGGTGAACGGCCGTGTTTCATCGTGAGCAACGGTGAACAGGGCTTCACCGTGATGAAGAGCGACGCGGCGTGCTTCGTTACCGAGACGAACGTCCAGGTCGGTGGCTGTGTTCAGCAGCATGAGCGATCCATCGGCAAGCTTGATGGTGCTTCGCTCGCCGAGCTCGGTGGCATAGGCCACGGCCTGCGGCTCTTGTACTCTGATCGTCCACAGCGTCAGGCCGCCAAGCAGTGTGATCAGAACGGCCGCGGCGAGAGCGCCATGGCGTAGTTTGCGATCAGGCAGCGCAGTGTCGGCGAGTACGCGTTGCGACAGCTCCTGGAATTCGGCGTGCTCCGAGAGTTTCTGCAAAGATTGCCAGCGAGCTTCGGTCTTGGCGAATGCCGCTGCGTGTTCCGGCACCGCACGCCAGCGCTGAAACTCCATACGTTCCGATGCCAGGCAATCGGCGGCTTTGAGGCGGGCGTACCAACGTTCCGCTTCGGCCATGACATTAGAATTTCCGTGCATCGCACTTGCTATGAATGCTCCTGCTCAGTCTCCACCTACCTCGGTGCGACAAATAGCGAGGGCTTTCATGATGTGCTTTTCCACCATCTTCTCGCTGATGCCACATCGAGCCGCGATCTCCGGATAGCCCATGTCGTGGAAACGACTAAGGACGAACACGTGCTGGCATTTGGTCGGCAGCGACTTGATCGCGACCATCAGCTTGTTGAGTCGCTGTTCGCCAAACACCTGTTGCTCGTAAGAGGGATCGTTGGCCGGCAACGCAGTTTCCGGATCCAGCGATTGATGGTCGGCCCATCGATGTGTGCGCGCGGTCCGAATGCGCATGCCCACCAAATTGGTGGCAATGCGAAACAGCAACGCTCGCAGCGATTGCAGGTCTTGATTATCGCGATAACGCAGCAGTCGGAAGTACGCTTCCTGAGCAATGTCGCGAGCATCGGCGTCGTTGCCGATCCGGTGCCGCAGGTACCCAACCAGCGTCGTATGATATTCGCGGAACGCCGCGACGAACAGGGAGTGCGATTGGTCGTCGAGAGGACTGTTGGGCCCGACCCCCGCATCGTCCACGACGGCGCCCGCTCGGTCATTCATACCGGCACGTACTTCATGGAATTCATTGCCAACCCCATTGGGGCGCGATGCTACGCCCCGATTCGACAGTGTCTCACCGGTTATGACCTGTTCCCGTGTGGCTCCATACCCCGTAAAGTAAAAAATTTATTCGTGTCATCGTACTGACACGAAGATGTGATTCGTAAACGGCGCTTATAAAAATACATCGACAGTCAACTGCGCAGAGAAGCGTCGGCCGCCTTCCGTCAGGCCGAAGCTGTTAGGTCCGTAGATATCCCAAGAGAACTCATCGGTAATGTTCTCGGCTAGAAAGCGCAGCGTCGCTGGCATGTTGGTGAAATCGAAACGGTACCGGGCGCCGAGGTCGAGCACGGTGTAACCGGGGATGCGATTGACGCCGTCGAGGGAGGCGGTGCGTTCGCCGTAGTTGGTGATGGCTGCATCGAACGACAAACCCGGTAGCAGCGGCGCGCGATACTCGACATCGACTCGCACGTTACGATCTGTCTGGCCGATGGGTTTGTCGCCGACGCTGCCGTTCTCGACGGCGGTGCCAGTGACACGCGGTTGCATGAGTACGGCGCCAGCAACAACAGTCAGCGCTTCGGTGGGCGCGCCTGCGAGACTCAGTTCGACGCCGCGATGACGAACCTCGCCCAAGGTTGTGAACACGCCATTCTCATTCGTCGTGAGATACGGTTTCTCGACATTGAACACACCCGCGATGAAGCTCAACTCGGAGGCGAGCGACCACCGGATGCCGGCATCCATTTGTTTGGATCGGATCGCAGGTAGGGCTTCGTTTCTATTGACGGCGTCGTTCGGTGCGATGCCGTTCTCTTCCAGCCCACGAGTGTAGCCCGCGTAGGCGGCGAGGGTGTCCGTGATGTATGCGGAGATCGCGCCGCTGAAAAGCGTTGGCTCGTCGGTAGTTCTGGCTCGGTCAAGCCCGGGTTGATCGACGCGCTTCTCATAATCGGTTCGTTGCACGCCGAGACTCAACTCACCCACTTCACGCCAGCGGCCTTCGTAGGACAAGCCGAACGTTGATTGATTGACGGTGTCGCGAGTTCGTTCGCCGAATACAAACTCAGGTCTCTCGCCCACAACTTGCTCGCCCAATTGGCGCGGACCTAAGTCCAACGGTTCGGCCGAGCCGCCATAGAGATTGTTCTGCCGGCGCGTGCGAAACGATGCATGCAATACGTGCAGTCGAGCACCACCCACGAAGCTGCGTGTGAGGTGCGCCTCGCCGCTGGTCGAGGCATAGCGTTGCTGTGGGTCCGCGAAGAGATATTCCCGCGTGTGGCCGTCGCGTGTGGTCTCGTCGTAAAGTTCGGCGAAACCTTCCTTGATGTCGAAGATGGATTCGAACGCGCCCAGCGACAGCGCCCAGTCCGAACCTATTCGCGTTTTGGCGATGATGCCGTAGTTGGTGCTCCAGGTTTCATTCTGTGCCCAGGGCTGACCGAAATAGCGACGACGTGGGATCTCCGGCGGCAAATAGTTTCCGCTGGTGACGACGGTCGGAGCGACTTCCTCGTCACTGCCCCGATCGATGCTCAGAAAGGGAACGATCTCGGCGCCTTCGAAGGGAATCCAATGTGGCACGATCGCCGCACGGAGATAGTCAGCGTCGGCGCCGTCGAGATATTTCTCGTCCGCAAACGATACACCCGCGGCGACTCCGAGCCGATCATCGACAATCGGCAGCTTGGCATCGAGCTCGATGGAAGGTGAGTTGAAGGCGTTGCGAGCGGCGGTGACGCTGAGCACGCGCTTATCGCCAGCCTTTTGCAACTTGTAATCTACGACACCGGTCGGAGCGGGGAATGCATAGCTCTGCGCGGAGAGACCGACACGAATGGTCGAACTCTCCACGAGTCGCGGCGGCAGAACGCCTTGTCGATCAAAGTACAAGCCTTCGATACGAACATTGCCCGCGGTGACCGGCGAGAAGCCTCGCACTTGTGACTCGTTGTAGATGCCGATGCTCTCGTTGCCGATCTTGGCACCGAAGGCGTCCTCCGCCTCGGTCACCGCATTGTCGTCGGCGCGTTGAGCATAGGCTGGAGCAATGACTATCGCGGCGAGGGCCAATGGAATGTAACGATGAGCTGTCACCGCGAGCGCTCCTTCCTAAAGAATCTATCGCGCCATGAATCCGGCATCGACGGTGATCGTCGAGCCCGTCATGTAGCTGGCCGCATCCGAGGCCATGAACAGCACCACGCGAGCGATCTCGGCCGGATCGGCCAACCGGCCCATCGGCACGGTTTGAGCGATGGCGTCGAGCAACTGCTGCGTGACCTTTTCCTTTCGCTCCGTTTGTAACATCGGAGTGTTCACTTCGCCGGGAGCGATCGTATTAATGCGAATGCCGTCTTTCGCATGCTCCAGCGCCATGGCGCGAGTGAGATTGTGAACCGCTCCTTTGGAGGCGCAGTAAGCGGCGACGCCGGAGGAGGCGACATCGCCCCAGATCGAACCGAAGTTCACGATGGCGCCGCTCCCTTGTCGCTTCATGACTGGCAAAGCTGCGCGGCAGGTGTAGAACACACCGCCCAGATTCACATCCATCACGCGCTTCCACTGTTCGTCGGTTGTTTCAGCGGCGCCGGATCGTGCGATGACACCAGCCGCATTGACCAGCGCATCGACGCGGCCGTAACGAGTCACTGCGGTGTCGATGAGGCTGCGACAAAAGGAAATGTCGGCGACGTCGCCGACCATTGGCGGGTCAGCGCCGATCTCCTCGGCGACGGCATGTGAGCGGTCGGCGTTGCGCCCGGCCACCACAACTCTGTAACCCGCCTTCGCGAACTCACGCGCACAAGCGGCGCCCATGCCGGAAGAGGCGCCGGTGATCACGGCGCAACGAATCGCTTCGCTCAAGATGAGAACTCCTGGTAACTGAAATCAGCGTGCTTGCTCGGCTGCCCTCGCCAGGCGATGCAACCATTTTCGATACTGCACACCCAGCAGGTCGCTCTTCACATGCATCTCCGGCGAGATCCCCAGCGGGATCTGCACCGGTCGTTGCGATTCGACGATCCAGCGATCGCCGTCTTCGAAGATGCGCGACTGGCGGCGATGGATGTCGGCTTCCGGGATGGCTTGAGCGTGGTTGAAACACATGACCAGCCAGAACATCGATTCGTCGCGATCGACGGGCGTGACCGCTGCCCAGGTAAACCAGTGTTCGCCGGAGCCGGTGTCCTTGTCGGAGTACGCGATGGTCGGTGCGATACAGTAGTAGCGATACTTCACCGTCAGTTGGATGCCACGCGCATCCGCATCGGGCTGCACTACAGAGAACTCGGTGGTTTGTAATTCGCCGTCTTGCTCGATGACTTCATAGTCGATAGTCGTGTCCGGCGCATCGGGTCTGCCGTTGATGCCCGAATGCACGAACGGGAAGTGCGTGGCGTCGATGAAGTTATCGATACAGCGGAGCGCATTGGCGCGAAACGAGTATGGACCGGTGAAGCACTTCCGATACGCTTCGTTGTCCCACTGCGGGATGCGCGGAATGTCGCGTGCTGGCGAGCCAAGGCAAACCCAAACAAATCCGTAGCGTTCGTCGACGTGAAACTGTCGAATATTCGAGCGAGCCGGCGTGCACAGGTCGGGATGGGCCGGCACATGGACGCGGCGGGTCCGAGCGTCGAACTCCCAGCCGTGATACGGACAGGCAAGGTGATTATTTCTAATCTTGCCGAGCGACAGCGGCGCGCCCCGATGGGGACAACTGTCGGCCCATGCCAGCGGTTTTCCTTCGGCACGCCACAAGACCAGGCGTTCGCCGAGCAGCCTACGGGGCAGAGGCTGCTCTTCGGTGAGCTCCGAAGATTTCGCGACCACGTGCCACTCGTTCACGAGCGCTAGATAATCCAACTCGTTCCGGCCCCAGAGCGGCGCGCAGAATTGCGAGTGCGTTGCTTGAGTGTGCATTGAAGTTCCTTAGTCAGCCGGTCGCAAGGCGCGCAGCGTGATCACGAGTGACGCTAGAGTGAATGCGACGAGTGCGGCCGCCTCCATGAGCAGCGTCGACGACGTTCCCAATCCGAGCAGGCCGAAGCGCAACAGATCCACCTGCCAGGTGATGGGATTCAAGTAGGACACCGCTTGAAACCAACCCGGCATCGTCGACAGCGGATAGAACATGGAGCTCAGGAACATCATCAGCACATACATCACGCCAACGATGGCGTTGTAGGCATCCATCTGGTGGATCTTGATGGCCACCACATAAAAGATGAAAAACATGGCGGCCTGTGCAAACACGGTGACAACCAGCGTGGCCGGCAGCCATTCCCAGCGCAGCGAAACATCCAGTGCAGTGGCGGCGACTATCAGCAGCACGGTCGAGCTGAACAACGCCAAAAGCACATTGAAGCCCAACTTGCCGAGCAGCATGTGTCGCGGCGTGAACGGATAGGTCAGCATCTCCTGAGCGATGCCCGAATCCTTATCCATATACAAACCCCACGAGGTATTCACGGCGATGCCGAATGTCACCAATCCCAGCATGCCGGGTGCGAGAAACGTGGTGTACAGCAGGCTCTCGCCGTCGATCGTGAGACCGCGCCCCATCAATCCTTGGTAGCCGATACCGAACAGAACCAGATAAGCCAGCGGCGCCATGACATCCCAGAACAACAGAAAGGGATTGGTTCGGCGCACGCGATAATCGCGGTAGAGAACGGCGCTGATCGCATTCATCGTTGTTTCTCGTCAAATGCTCGAAATGGATAGAGGCTCAGGCGTTCGCGGCCATGTGCTGATCGACCTCTTCGGCGGACAACGAGGCGACATACTCGATCAGTGCTTGCTCGACCAGGCCGGCCAGGCCCTTGATCGTCGGCGCGTTGAAGAAATCCCGCACCTGGACATGCACGCCGTACGTGTCTTTCAGGCGGACCAGCACCTGGATCGACTTCAGCGAGTTGCCACCCAGGCTGAAGAAATTGTCGCTGCGACCGACGTCTTCCAGATCCAGCACTTGCCGCCACACGCTGGCGAGCTGTGTTTCCAGCTGCGACTGCGGCGGTTCGTGCGCGGCTCTCGCTGCGAAGTCGGCGACGCTTGGCGCAGGCAGACGAGAGCGATCGAGCTTGCCCGACGGCGTGAGTGGCAGGTCACTCATGAATACATATGCTGACGGCAGCATGTACTGAGGCAACGAGCGTTCCGCATGCGTGGCTAGTTCAGTCGCCGAGGTTTCGTCACTGACCACATAAGCCAATAGCTCGGCACTGCCGTTTGCATCTGCTCGCGTAATGACTGCACACATGCGCACCGATGGGTACCGCGAGAGAACCGCTTCGATCTCGGCGGTCTCGACTCGGCAGCCGCGGATTTTCACTTGCGTGTCGATGCGCCCGACGTACTCGATCTGGCCGTCTTCCAGCACTCGACCGAGGTCGCCGGTGCGATACAAACGTTCGCCTGGAACGACGGCATAGGGATTGGGCACGAATCTCTCGGCGGTCAGTCCAGCGCGATTCTGATAACCGCGTGCGAGCCCGTCGATGCCAGCGACGCAGATCTCTCCCGGCACGAACTCCGGCGTCGGATTCAAGTCGGCATCGAGTACGAACAAGCGATAGATGCCATTGGGTCGGCCGCAGGGGATGGTTGCGGATTCGGTCCATTCCGAGCCAGTCCACAGACCGACTTCGGAAGTTTCCGTTTGTCCGTACGTGCTGTGGAATTCCGTTGCGCCGAAGTGCTCCTTGAACTGGCCCAGCAGTCGGGCCGGCATCGCTTCGCCGGTGACGCACAGCCATTTGAGATCGGGATAGGAACGTTGCTTCGCGTAGCTCAGGTAGGCATCGAGCATCGATGGCACGAAGTAGGCGAACACCACCTTGGGCGTGCTCAGCAGATCGCCGATGTGAGTGACATCGGACTCCGCACGCGGATCTGCCAGCAGCACCGTTGCGCCCGCCATGAGCGGGCCGAATGCCTCCCAGATCGACAGGTCGAAGATCAACGGAGTTTTCAGGATCACGCGATCGCCGGCCTGCAATGGATAGCGGCGGCTCAACCATTCGAGGCGATTCATTGCGCCTCGATGTTCCAGGATGACTCCTTTGGGCGATCCGGTGGAGCCGGATGTGTAATAGACGTAGGCGATGTTCTCGGGACCGATTGCCACGTCAGGATCGATGTCGTACTGCGCATCGCATTCCTGCATGTCGACGAGCAGGGGCTGAGCGAAATCGCTCAAGCCCTGCGCGTAAGGTTCCTGCGTGACGACCAAGCGCACCTTCGCATCGGTGACGATGGCGCGAATGCGTTCGAGGGGAAAGTGAGGATCGAGCGGCACGAACCCGGCGCCGGCCTTGAGTGTCGCGAGCAGCGCCACGATCATTTCGATCGAGCGATCCATGCAGACGCCAACGAGAGTGTCCGGGCCGACGCCCGCATCCAGGAGCGAGCGAGCAAGAGCGTTGGAATTTCTATTGAGCTGTCGATAGCTGATGAGCGCGGTGCTCGTTTGCAGCGCGACCGCATCTGGTCTCGAAGCGGCCTGTGCTTCGAAGTGAGCGTGCACCGGGCGATAGTCGGGATAGCGTTCGAAGCCGCTATTCGCCCGGCGAATCAGCTCCTCGCGCTGAGTCTCGGAGGTCATGGAAAGCGCGTCCAGCGTGATCGAAGAATCCCGAGCCGCTGCAGTCAGAAGGTTGAGGAAGCTCCGAGTGAGATGCCGCGCCTCGGCTGTGCTCAGCAAATCGGTGCTGTATTCCAGCTCGCCTTCGAGTCCACGCGTGCTCGAACGAATCGAGCAGGTGACATCCACTTTGGAAGTCGCCGAATGAACGATAATTTCTTGAACGGCCGCATCGCCCAGCTGCTGCGGCCGGTCCAGGGGAATCGTTTGCATGACAAACATTGCCTGGAAGATCGGATTGCGAGTGCCGGCGCGGGCGGATCCCAATGCGTCGACGATTTGATCGAACGGCAATTCCTGGTTCGCCAACGCGGCAGCGAGCTGTCGAGCCGCTTGCTCGATGAGATCGCTGAAGCGCATGTCGGGCGCGAACGAAATTCGCAGCGGCAACGTGTTGGCGAAATAGCCGACGACACTTTCGGTTTCGGGCAGCGAACGACACGCCACGGGCACGCCGACGATAATCTGATCCTGACGTGTCAATCGATACAGCGTTGCCAGGAAGGCACTCAATGCGAACACGAACTCCGTCGTTCCGTGTCTCGCAGCGGCCTCGCGAACGGCTGCCGGATGCGAATTATCGAAGCGGCAAGGCTCCATCGCGCCAGCGGTCGAGCGTTCCGATTCGGCTGTGGTAACTCGACCGAGTTGCAACAGTGGCAGGTCTCCCGCCAATGCCTGTCGCCAGAACGCTCGCTGTGCGTCTGCGGCCGAAGTCTTCAACCATTGCAGCTGCCACTGTGCATAGTCCGCATACTGAAAGCTCGACGCCGGAAGTTGCTCGCCGGCATAGAGCGACATCAATTCATTCCATACCACCGCCAGCGACCAGGCATCCCACATGGAATGGTGGAAGTTGACGAACCAGAGCGTCTCCTGCTCGGAAATACGGATGCACACCGAGCGCAGCAGCGGCGCTTGCGTGAGGTCGAACGGTTCGCTCGCTTCGGTATTGGCGAGTGCCAACGCCTCGGTGTAGTTGTCGGCGCGGAGACAGCGCGACTGGATCGTCATCGGTGCGGCGATTTCCTGATACAGCTCGTTGTCCTCGCCCATCACCAGAGCGGTGCGCAGAGCATCGTGACGAGCGACTATGCGAGTCAGGCAGTCGTCCAGGCGCTCAACACTGAAGGGGCCGGTGATTCGATAGGCCAGCGGCACGGAGTAGGCGGCCGACTGCTGGAAGCGATCGAGAAACCACAGTCGATGCTGAGCGTTGGAGGCGCGGCGTCGATTCGACTCGTCGCGGGTCAGCTTGACGGCACCACCGTGTGGGGCACCGTTGAGCAAGTCGATACAGCGCGACTCGATACAAATATCAGCGCTGGTTACGCTGGATGCGTGTGCACGCAGCGAGGCGGCGAGCGTGGCGATAGTTCTTTCACGAAAGAAGGCCGCGACATCCAACTCGATTCCAGTAAGCGCCGATATCTTACCGATCAAGCTCAGAGCGCGTAGCGAATCGCCACCGACCAGAAAGAAGTCTTCGGTGAGAGAACGGGGCGCACGGCCGGTGCTTTCGGTCCACAGGCGAGCGATCACCTGTTCTAGTTCGCCGGCACTCTCCAAGGCCGAAGCGCTTTCGGAGATCTCCATGGCCAGCAACCGGGCACGGTCGATCTTACCGCTGGCACTCACCGGCAGGGCGGCCAAGGGCACGATGGCCGCCGGCATCATCTGACGAGTGAGCGTTTCCGCAAGCTGCTGCCGAATGTGACTTTCAACGAAAGCATCGGCGACGACATAGGCGACGAGCTGCAACGTATCGCTCGCGCTCTTGCGCGCCACCACTACCGACTCGCGCACCCCTGAGCATTGCAGAAGCGCACTTTCGATCTCACCTAGCTCGATACGATGGCCGAGCACCTTGACCTGATCGTCGCGGCGGCCGAGAAATTGATAAGAGCCGTCGGTGCGCTGGCGCGCGAAGTCGCCAGTCTTGTACATGCGCGCGCCCGACGTGCCGAACGGATTGGGAACAAACTTCTCAGCCGTCAGCCCGGGGTGGCCGAAGTATCCACGCGCCAGTCCGACACCCGCAATACACACTTCACCAATGGCGCCGGGCGCTACGAGGTCGCCGTGCTCGTCGACGAGATGAATCTGCACGTTCGAGATGGTGCGGCCGATGCAGATATCTTCGGGCGTGCTCGACGGTGTCGCTTCATAGACGGTGCAGCTGATCGTCGTTTCCGTCGGGCCATACTCCTGCATCCACGTGACGTCGCGGGTGCAATCCAGTTGCCGCCATTGCCGATACTTTTCCGGGATCACCGCTTCACCACCCATCATCACCAGGCGCAGCGTGGCGGGCCATTCATCCGGCGCGCGCTGGGTCATCTCGCTGACCCAGAAATGCCAATAGGCAGTGGTGACGTTGATGACGCTGATGTTGTGCTGGCAGAGAAATCGAACGAAATCGCGGGCGGGCGGTAACCGCTCCGCCATGGGAATCAGCGTGGCGCCCGTGATCAGCGGGACGAATATTTCCTCCAGCGACCCATCGCCGTGGAGCGGAAGGAACTGCAGCATGCGATCTGCGGCATTCAATCGTAGAGCGCGCTGCATGTGCAGGCTGTGATTCGCAAGGCTGGCATGCGAGACCACCACGGCTTTGGGCTTGCCCGTCGAGCCGGACGTAAACATGCAATAGGCAAGGTTATCTGCGTCGGCGCGAGCCGCCGGGTTTTGCGTCGGCAGTTCCGCGATGCCAGCCCACTCACGATCGATACAAACGACGCGAACCGAATCCTTGTCGAAGCGCTCGGCAAAGCGAGACTGCGTGACTAAGATGGCTGCGGCAGTGTCCTTCAACATGAACGCCAGGCGTTGCCTCGGACAATCCGGATCGAGCGGCAGATAAGCAGCGCCCGCCTTGAGAATGCCCAGCACCGCCACCAGCGCGTCCGCCGACCGTTCCATGCAAAGCGCGATCATCACTTCCGGTCCCGCGCCCAGCGCACGAAGATGGTGGGCGAGCTGATTTGCCCGGGCGTTCAATTCCGCGTACGTGAGCCGACGTCCATCGGAGTCGACTGCAATGGCGTCGGGAGTCCGGGCAGCTTGAACTTCGAACAGTTCGTTAGCGATGCGGGGTTGCGCCGGATCGATCTTCGCTACATTCGTGTTCGCAGTCGGGCGATGTGGTTCGAGCACGTAACCCATGGCGGTCTCGATCAGCGAGCGCGCTCCAACCTCGCTTTGCTCGGCCAGCTCGATTGCGGCCAGGCGTTGATCGGTCTGGTTGCGATCCTGCGAAAGCTTGAACCGTCCGATGAGCTCTTCGATCTCGATCTCGAAGCCGACGATGTAATGGGTCAGGCGATCGATCGCCGGATGTTCCAGGTCCAGGCGATAGGCGCCCGGCCGCGTATCCGTTTCGGAAATACTGGCGAGTCCGCTCAGCAGCGCGTTGGGGCACGTGAGCAGCCGAACTTTGCCGCGTACGTGAACCGTAATCGAGTTCCAGGTCGGCAACTGCACCGTCGTGTAGACATGAGGTGAGATGTACGACTGCGGGCCGTGAAATAGCGCGAGCGCGGGAGTCTTGCCGAGCAGATCCAGGTGTGGATTGCCGCGATCCATGTGACCAAACAACGTGCCCTTGGCACCGCGAGTCCGATCCAGGATCAGGGGCACATGAGTGACGATCGGCTCGCCGTTGTCGGCAGAGATGAGCGTCGCAAACCTGCAGCGCTCGATGACTGCGTACAGCTTTTCCGGATTGCTTTCGAGATGACGTGCAGGCGGATACTCGATATCGCGCAAGCGCGTCGTGGCGAGCCCGTCGACCGGAGGCGAGCGGCGCATGTCGTTGAAGATATCCCGCGAGCGGAAGGGCAGCAGCGAGAGCAATGTGTCTGCCAGGCCGTGAGAATTTTCCGCGTAACCCTGAACGTACAATCCAGCAGAAATGCGAGGCTGCAACTCCACCCGGTAGTTCTTGCTCAGGGGCAGGGCACCCGGCGATGTGGACTGCACGAACGGCAGAATCGAAGCGAAGATCTCTGGATCGAGCTCGCGCTCGTATCCCGTGGCGAGTACCAGCCCGTCCAGTCGGATGACGCTCGACTCTTCGGAACAACGCTCGCTGGATGTCACAACGATTTCGTTCGCGTCTGTCGTGATCGATGTGACGTGGCAGAAGCGGTGCGTCGTCAAGCGGCGCACGCCCCGAATCTCGTCCAAGTAGTCAGCTTCGTAGATCTGATCGATGAGCTCGGGCGCGACCACGCCATAGTTGGTACTGCGCAACGCCTGTTTCAGCAGGTCGCGCTTGGGTGGATTCGAGTCGTGAAACGCCTCCATTTCGGCAAACGAGAAGGCTTCGTTCACGAAGGGGCTGCGGTCGACCGGACGCAAGGCGTAACCGCTGATGAAAGAATGCACCTGTGCATTGGGATAACGTTGCAACAGGTTGAGAACGATCTCGCCGGCGCTCTGGCCATCGCCGACGATACCGAAGCGTAGCGGCGCGCTTGCGACCGGAAACTGCTGAGGGAAGCGCAGCAGATATTCGCCGGAGTGAACGATGTTCGGAATCGTCGAGCCATCGTGCTTGCGGCCGTTCACGTCGAGATAACGAGGCTTGCCGCCGGCGGCATACACGACGTTGCGTGCCCAATAGATGGTAGTTTCCGATTTATCCAGATGCTCGACTTCCACCTCGAACAGGTCGCAGCTCGCATCCGCCTTCGAGCTCACTGGTGTGATCCTGCGCACTACCGAGCTGTACCGAACTTGTTTATCGAACGCGGCGGCAACCCAGCGTAAGTAGTCGCGATACTCCCATCGCGTCGGATGGAAATTGGCCACGTTGACGAAACGTTCGAGCCGGCCCTTCGCTTTGGTGTACTGAAGAAAGCTGAACGCGCTGGCCGGATTGCGCAGCGTCGCCAGATCTTTCAGGAAAGAGATCTGCATGCGCGAGCTGTCCAGCAGCAAGCCCGGATGCCAGTCGAACGCCGGCTTGCGCTCGAAAAACAGGCCACTCGCGGTGGGATCGAGTTCGTTCGCAGCGACCGCAAGCGCAAGATTCGACGGGCCGAAACCGACGCCGACGAAGTCCAATATTTGCTGGTTGCGAAGACGACAGGCGCTGGCGGGCACTGCTACATCCTTGTGAGGCCGGTTGTGAAGGGGGCGCAATCTAGTCCGCGTTTATTTCACGCGCGTTGCAGTTGTGAGAATCGAAAGCAAAACCGTGCGACGAAAAAGTCCCTCACAGAGGAGATAAAAATAATTTCCGGCGGGTTACAAAAAAATATTTTCAACATTTCGGCGTCGATCGATGTCGGCTCTCTATATATCCGCCGCGGTCTTCAGTCACAAAATCGTCAGTGCAACAAATTTTTTGTTCCTCTATGATCCGCCGCCTCGCAAGCGGACCCTTGCGGTGGACGTAGCAACTGTCTGTCACTCACTCGCCAGAAATCACGGATGAGCAACGCAATCGTCGTCGATCACCTACGCAAGTCGTACGCTTCGAAATCAGGCGCGCCGGTTCAGGCATTGGACGGCGTTTGTTTCGAGGTGCCGGAAGGTCACATCTTCGGGTTGCTCGGGCCGAACGGCGCGGGCAAGTCGACGACCGTGAAAATCCTGGGCACCGTGAGCACGCCCACGTCGGGAAGCGCGAGCGTGTTCGGGTTCGATGTAGCGAAGCAGCCGTTGCAAGCGCGCCGGAAGATGGCGGTGGTGCTGCAACAGACGGCGGCCGAGAACATGCTGACGGTGCAGGACAACCTGTTGATCTATGCTTACTTACACGGAATGTCGCGCAGGGATGCGCAGGTGCGCGTCAAGCAGGTGAGCGAAGAGTTCGAACTGGGCGACAAAATGACGAGCACGGTGCAAGAGCTGAGTCTGGGCACCAAGCGCCGTATCCAGATCGCCAAGACGTTCATGCTGGACACGCCGTTGATCATTCTGGACGAGGCGACCACCGGCATGGACCCGATGATGAAACGGCGAATGATGGATCGGCTGCGAACCGAGGCTCGCTCCGGCCGCACCATCCTGCTGACCACCCAAGTGCTCAGCGAAGCGGAAGAGTTGTGCGAGACCATCATGATCGTCGACAAAGGTCGCACGATGGCGTCCGGGACATTGCAGGAACTGCGCAAGCGCTCCTCGCAGATGTTTCGCGTGGCCTTGTCATTCGGCGACAGCGACGCGGATTTGAGCCGGCTGCTGCAGTCTCTGAATCCGGCCAAGCTCGACGTGAGCGGCCGTAATGCAGAGATGGTTATTCACGCCGAAGAATCGTCGCTGCTATCAAAGCTGGCCGATGTATCGCGCACCGTGCCGATTCTGCAGTTCGAAGTTCGCGGGCCGACGCTGGAGGAGATCTTCATGCAGCTCGTGAAGGAGGCGGCATGAACGGCGCCCAGGCGGTTTTCTACCGCGACTATCGGCAGCGAATCACCAACAAGACCTTGGTGATCTGGGACCTGCTGGCGCCGCTTGCGTATCTGCTGCTATTCGGCAGCGGCTTCGAGCGCATGATGGGCGGCACCATTCAGCTCGACGGCCAGCTGTTCGGCTACACGGACTTCCTGGTCTCCGGCGTGATCACGATGGTGACCTACTCGGTCGCCATGAACAGCTCCTGGAGCTTTTTCACGGACAAGGAATCGGGCATCGCGCAGGAACTGTTGACCTATCCGATCACGCGCGAACAGATCTTGATCGGCAAGATCGGCTTCAACATCGTAACGGTATTGTTGGGCTCGATTGCGGTGATCGTAGTCGCGGCGACATTGCTCGACGCTTCGGTGCGTTGGGAGCGGCTGCCGTTGCTCGCTGCCGTCACCGTGGTGTCGACCGGGGGATGGTTCTTCGTGTTCAGCGCATTTGCCATCGTGCTCACACGCATGGATGTCTTCTACGCGTCGACCAGCGCCGCATTCCTGATCTCCATGTTCTTCAGTTCGATGTTCTATCCGCTGCACGACCTGCCTCGATGGTTCCAGGGGGTGTCGTATCTCAACCCGCTCACGTGGCAATCCGATCTGTCCCGATTTGCTTTGTTGGGTATCGGTGAGCAGCGCGCGTTGACGTACGAGGCCGGTGCGCTCGTCGTGTTCTGTACCGGCTGCTTGATATTCGCGGTTCGATCGCTCAATCGCGCCGACGGCTGAGCTCGTTTCCCAAGGATTGGTTCGGAGAGAAAGATGCAGGACGCGCGTAGTTTCGATGCAGTCGTGGTGGGCGCCGGTTTCGCCGGACTCTACATGATTCATCGCCTGAAGCAGTTGGGCATGTCGACGCTGGGCATCGAGGCCGCCGAGGACGTCGGCGGTGTGTGGTATCGAAACCGCTATCCCGGCGCGGGTTGCGACATGGAGAGCCTGGTGTATTCGTATTCCTTCTCCAAAGAACTGGAGCAGGAATGGGAATGGCCGCATCGGTTCGCGCGTCAGCCCGACTTGCTCAGCTATCTGCGGCACGTGGCGGAACGTTTCGATCTGCGTCGTCACATCAAGTTCGAAACCCGGGTGACGGCTGCGCGCTACGATGAAGCATCGCAGACATGGAACGTCGAGACCAACCGCGAGGGCAGCTTCAAGGCGCGTTTTGTGATCATGGCGACGGGCTGCCTGTCCGCCACCAATGTACCGTCGTTCGAAGGTATGGAAGCCTTCCGTGGCCTGTGTTTGCACACCTGCGACTGGCCGCAAGAACCGGTGGACTTCACGGGCAAGCGAGTGGCGGTGATCGGCACCGGATCGTCGGGCATTCAGTCCATTCCATTGATCGCCCAGCAGGCCGCGCATCTCACGGTGTTGCAACGGACGCCGAACTTCAGCTTGCCGGCGAACAATGGTCCGTTGGATGCGGACTTCGTCCGAAAGCTCAAGGAGAACTATCCGGCCTATCGCGAGAAGGTCCGCTACGGCGAGCTGTTCGGCGACGGCGATCTTTGCGTGCCGATCGAAAGCTTGGATCCGGCGCCGGTCAGTGCGTCGGAAGCTTCGCCCGAGGAACTGGATCGCGCGTATGAGGATCGCTGGCGTCGCGGCGGCGGTTTCTTCATCGGCGCGTTCTCCGACATCATGAACACCGATGAGGCGAATGCGACCGCGGCGGACTTCGTTCGTCGCAAGATCGCCGCCATCGTCAAGGATCCGCGCGTCGCGAAGACGCTGATGCCGACGGATCATCCGCTCGGCGCCAAGCGACTGTGCATCGACACGAATTACTACGCCACCTTCAATCGCGACAACGTGACGTTGGTGAACCTGCGGGAAGATCCGATTCGTTCGATGACACCGAACGGCGTCATGCTCGCGAGCGGCGAGATCGAAGTCGACGCGATCGTTCTGGCGACCGGGTTCGATGCGATCACAGGACCGCTACTGGCCATCGATCTCGTCGGCGGCAACGGTCAAATCTTGCGTGACAAATGGCAGAACGGCCCGCGTACCTATCTGGGCCTGGGCATCGCTGGATTTCCCAATCTTTTTACGATCACTGGCCCGGGCAGTCCGTCGGTGCTCAGCAATACAGTGATGTCGATCGAGCAGCATGTCGACTGGATTGCCGACTGCATTGCTTACATGAAGCGCAGCAGCCTGAGCCGCATCGAAGCGACGGTCGCGGCGGAAGACGACTGGGTGCGGCAAGTCGACGAGGCCGCGGATGCCTGGTTGTACAAAAAAGCCAAAAACTCGTGGTACATGGGCGCGAACATTCCGGGCAAGCCACGTGTGTTCATGCCTTATGTCGACAGCGGCGGTGCCTATCGAAGGATCTGCGACCGTGTCGCCGCCAATCGTTACGAAGGGTTCATTCTCAGCTAACCGGTGTTTGATACGAGATTGAGGAGCAGCGTCGTGGGCGACACGTCGAATATGGATATCGAGCAGGACTTGATCGAGGCGATCGATCCGATCCGCGGGTTTGTGGTTGCATCGGTGGTCTACCACTTCTTCGACAGTGGAGTGTTCGACTATTTGCACGCCAAGGGCGTCGCGACCGATACGCGAATCGCCGGCGATTTGAAGTTGAACGTCAAGAAGCTGCGCGGCCTGCTGGATTACCTCGTCAACGAGAATGTTGTTTCAAGGCACGGCAGCGAGTATCGACTGCGCGAGCGTGCGGTTCAGATGCATCGCTTTCGAGGCTGGTACACGATGCTCATCGGCGGTTACGGTCACACGTTCCTGCAAATGGGCGGCGTGCTCGGGGCAGACGCAGGCTGGGCAACGCGAGATGCAGCGAAGGTGGGCATCGGCAGTTGTGAGATCAGCCACTACGATGCAATGCCGTTGACGCGCTCACTCATGGCGAAAGCGCCGGGACGAAAACGCAATCTGTTGGATCTGGGCTGTGGCAACGCGCTTTACCTGGCGGAGTTTTGCCAGGCCAGCCCGGAGTTGTACGCGCTCGGCGTAGAGCCCGATCGAGGTGGCTACGAAGCCGGCCTCTCAACCATCAAGCGTTTCGGACTGGAAGATCGTGTGTCGCTGGTCAATATGGGCGCGGTCGAGTTCATGCGCAGCGATATTGCCTTCGATCCGGACTTCCTGATTCTCGGGTTCGTACTGCACGAGATCGTCGGTACCGAAGGCAGGGAAGGCACGGTCAAATTTCTCCGCGGCATCATCGATCGCTTTCCGCGAATTCGCTTGATCGTGATTGAAGTGGACGAGCGTTCGCGCGATCCGAACGTCATGCGGCATGGCCTCTCGCTGGCCTACTACAACCCGTACTACTTGCTGCACAACTTCACGACTCAGCAGTTGTTGCCGCATTCGGTGTGGCTGGAGATGTTCGCGGAAGCGGGCTTGCAAGTGCTGGCGACGGAATACGCGTCGGAGCTGGTGGACTCCACGCGGCTGGAAATCGGCTATCTGCTGCAGGCCGTCGGTGGTGACAATGAATAAGTTCGTGCATCGGCGCGGGCACATCAGCGTTCTGCAGCAGCGCATTCTGTTTGCGGAGTCTCGATTCGAGCAGCCGGCCTATCTGGTGGAGAATTTTCCCGAGTGGCCCTCGCAAGCGTTTGCGGAAGCCACTCGCGATTTGCAAGGAGAGTCGGCCGGAAAGTATTTGCCGTCGCGTGGATCGGATGCATTGGTCGCAGGCATCGTCGCCCACGAAAAGGGCAAGTATGGGCTGTCGCTCGCCGAGGAGTCTGTTCTCGTGACCGCCGGCGGCATGCATGCATTGTGGCTCGCGTTTCGTGATATCGCGAAACGCCGGCCAAGTAGCACCGTGCTATGCCTCGGAGTCACATTCGTTGGCGTGGCGAACCTGATCGCAATGGCAGGCATGAAGGCGCGCTTCATCGACTGCGAACCAGGGACGCTGACCATTAACGAAGTGGAAGGGCGCATCACCACCGACGTGAGTTGTCTCTACATCAATTCACCTCACAATCCGACCGGAGAGTACATCGATGCCGGGTTGATGAACGACATCGGGCAGTTGCTGACCGATTGGTCGCTGGATGGTGTGATCGACGCCGTGTACGACTCCTACTTCTTCGATGGTGGCCACCCGACCGTACCAAAGCATCTGGGCAAGGCCGACCATCTGTACTTTGTCTGCTCCATGTCCAAGAACTTTGGATTACCTGGGGCGCGCATCGGGTGGTTGATTTCGAGTCGCAGGAACATCGAAGCCGCGATCAATTGGTTGGAGAACGAAAACGTCTCCGTGTCGTCGGTCTCGCAGGCGCTCGCGACACGTGTGTTGGCGTTGGGCAATGGCCCGCTCATTGCTTCGATGACCGCAGTTAGAGCCAAGACGCTGGAGTTTCTTCGCAGCGAGTTCGAGCTGCAACGCATACCGCCGGCCGGCACGCAGATGGCACTGAAGCTGCCGGTGGATGATGTCGAACACTTCGCCGACTATGCCCTCAACGAGCACGAACTCGTGCTTGCCACTTCCAGCAATTACGCAGGGTTTCAGGCGGATTTCATTCGCCTGCCATTCTCGTACTTGCTCGAACACACCGAGCCTGCGTTGGAACGGCTTGCGCTCGCGATCCACACCTACGCGCATCAATTCGCCACGCCTGCCAGACGCGTCGGCTACTCGATTGTTTGAAAGGACCAGGGCAGCCGTGGACATGAACTCTGTTCGTTATGACTTCAATGGCAAGGTCGCGGTCGTCACCGGCGGCGAAAGCGGTATCGGTGCGGCAATCGTGCAGCGATTGCATGCATCCGGGGCCAGAGTGGCGATCATGGATGTCGCCAAGGGTGCTGCGTCGGTTGACGACGGCATCACCGTCATCGATGTGGATGTGACTGATGTAAAGGCCGTCGAAGCAGCGGCGGGCATAGTGGCGGATCGATTCGGCGGTATCGACATCCTGGTGAACTGCGCCGGCGTCATGGGTGCGAATGCACCGCTGTGGGAATATGACGTTGCCGAGTGGCGGCGTGTTATCGAGGTAGACCTCAACGGCACCTTTATTCCGTGCCGAAGTTGCATTCCCCACATGCTGAAGCGAGGTTGGGGCCGGATCGTCAATCTGGCTTCGATCGCGGGCAAAGAAGGCAATGCCAATGCATCGGCCTATTCGGCGGCGAAGGCCGGCGTGCTTGCTTTGACGAAGTCGCTCGGCAAGGAACTGGCGGATACCAAAATCCGGGTCAACGCGATCGCGCCGGCAATGATTCGTACCACGCTGTTCGAGCAGATGAGCGAAACGTACGCCAAACAAATGATCGCGAAGATCCCCATGGGTCGGCCGGGCACCGTGGAGGAGATCGCGTCGCTCTGCCTGTGGCTGTGCTCCGACGACTGTTCGTTTTCCACCGGTGCGGTGTTCGACGCTTCCGGCGGCCGCGCCGTTTATTGATCATCAAGCTGCGAGAGTGACTGCGATGTCGGATCAAACCGAAGACACGATGCTTTACAAAGTGGTCATGAACCACGAAGAGCAATATTCCATCTGGCCGGCGAATCGAGACAACGCACTGGGCTGGATCGACGCCGGCAAGGCGGGATCGAAGGCGCAGTGTCTGAGCTACATCGAACAGGTGTGGACGGACATGCGTCCGCTGAGTTTGCGTGTGCGCATGGGAACTGCGTAGAGATGATGGAGCTCGCCGGTCGCAGGGAGGAGCTTCTGCGGAAGCTCCTCAGCACAGGGATTCGCACTGCGCCGGCGATCAAGCCCTCGGCGCGTCCGGCGCACAGCTGGCCACTTCGCTTGCCGGTGTCCGATTCGCAGCGACGCTTGTGGTTCATCGACCAGATGGGAGTTGGCGCCAAGGCGTACTACGTCTCGGCGACGTTGACGTTTACCGGTCCTCTGGATGCGACGGCATTACAGCGAGCACTGAATGCGCTGGTGCAACGGCATGAATCGCTGCGCACGACCTTCGTGAATGTGGCTGGCGAGCCTCAGCAGCAGATCGCTCACGAAGGAACATTCACTTTACGCCAGGTCGATCTCCGCGGCGCCGATGTGACGCGTCGACAGTCTCTGGTCGACGAGCAGCGAACGCTCGAACGCGAGGCAGTCTTCGACGTAAGCACTGGACCGTTGGTGCGTGGCTGCTTGCTGCGAGTCGCAGACGAAGAGCATCTGTTGCTGCTTACGGTCCATCACATCATCTCGGATGCTTGGTCGCTGGGTATTCTGAACCGTGAGATCGTGGAGTTGTACAGCTCGCACCGAGAGGGGCGTGCAGCCACGTTGCCGCCGCTATCGATTCAATATGCCGACTACGTGGAATGGCAGCGACAGCCACCGCAGCAACGTTTGCTCGAATCGCACCTGGCATATTGGTGCACCCGTCTTGCGGGGCTGCCGCCGGAGATTGAGTTACCGACGGATCGCCCGAGAAACCTCGCGCAGAGTCATCGCGGAGGGTCGGTCGAGGTGGTCGTGGATGCCCACCTCACTGCGACGCTCAGAATGTTGGCGCGATCTCATGAATCGACGCTGTACATGGTTCTGTGTGCCGCGTGGGCCATTCTGTTATCGCGACTGAGTGGTCAGGACGATGTGGTCATCGGCACGCAGGTGGCGAACCGTCAGCGCCCAGAATGGGAAACATTGATCGGCGCGTTCGTGAACACGCTGGCACTCAGGATCGGCGTACCGGCGACGATTCACATCGACGAGCTGTTGAAGCAGGTCAAAGAAGTTACGTTGGGCGCTTACGATCATCAGGAAGCGCCGTTCGATCGTGTGGTCGAGGCGTTGCGTCCCGCTCGGACCTTATCGATGAATCCTTTGTTCCAGGCAATGTTCATCCTACAGAACGCGCCTCGGAGCGAGCTGAAACTACACGGGCTGACCGTCACCGCCACCGAAGGCATGACAGGCTATGCGACGGTGGATCTGTTGCTGCTCCTGGAAGAGCGCGGCGATGAGGTTCGCGGAACGATCGACTACGCCGCCGATCTGTTCGATCGCACGACTGTGCAGCGATGGCAGGCGTGTTTCATCGAAGCTCTACGTGGCATCGTCGCGGATACTAAGGCGAGCGTTGCCGACATCATCATCCTCCCGAACAGCGAGCGCGTTGAGATAATCGAGAGTTTCAATGCGACACAAGCTGACTATGCGCGGGGAGGGCTGTTGCATGAGCTCTTTGCGGAACAGGCGACGCGTACGCCCGACGCAGTCGCGTTGATCTGCAACGAGCAATCGCTCACCTATGCGGAGGTGAATGCTCAGGCGGAGCGCCTGTCAAGATACTTGCGCACGCGCGGAGTGAGGCCTGATCGATTGGTGGCGTTGTGCATGGAGCGCAGCGCGGAGATGGTGATCGGGATGCTCGGCATCTTGAAAGCGGGCGGCGCCTACTTGCCGTTGGATCCAACGCATCCCCAAGACCGTCTCGCGTACATGCTTGACGATGCCTCGCCAGCGTTGCTGCTGACTCAAGCGCGCTTGGTTCAAGACTTGCCGCAGAGCCAAATCGACGCGATTGCGATCGAGACGGCGTTCGCTCAAGCGTCAGCGGAGCCAGTGGCAAGTGTTCCGGAGCTCACGTCGGGAAATCTGGCGTATGTGATCTATACATCGGGATCGACCGGTGCCCCGAAAGCGGTGATGGTCGCGCACGAAGGTGTGGTCAACCTGCTTGAGTCGATGCGCGTAGCTTCCGGGATTACGCCCGCCGACGGCCTGTTGGCTGTCACTACCTTGTCGTTCGATATCGCAGCGCTGGAGATTTTTCTGCCGTTGCTCTACGGCGCAAAGGTCGTGCTTGCGAAACGCGAGGTTATTCAAGACGCACGACAGCTCATTCGCAAGATGGATTCCGGCGATGTGACTTTGATGCAGGCCACGCCGGCGCTATGGCAGTTGCTCATCGATGCCGGCTGGAAGAGTAGTCCGCACCTTACAGTTCTGTGCGGAGGCGAAGCGCTGACCGCCGATCTTGCGGGCAAACTGAAAAGCCGAACGCGTGCGGTCTGGAATGTATATGGCCCGACCGAAACAACCATCTGGTCGTGTCGTCACCAGGTTGCAGCGCTGTCGCCGGGTGGCCCCGTGGAGTCGATCGGCCGGCCCGTCGGCAACACGAGCATTTACATTCTCGACGCGTCGTTGCGGCCTGTTCCCATCGGGGTTGCCGGCGAGATTCATATCGCCGGTGTCGGCCTCGCGCGTGGCTATATGAAGCGATCCACGCTGACGGCGGAGAAATTCATTGCCGATCCGTTCAGCGCCGTCCCCGGTGCGCGAATGTACAAGACGGGTGATCTGGGACGATGGCGCGCCGATGGCACAATTGCTTTCCTCGGGCGCAACGACCGGCAAGTGAAGATTCGCGGCTTCCGCATAGAAACAGGTGAAGTCGAAGCGTGTTTGCGACGGCACGCTGCCGTGAAGGACGCTGTGGTGCTGGCACTGGAATCGACAGCGGGAGATCGCCAACTGGTTGCCTACGTCATCTCCGATACCGATGGCGACTCGTTGATCCCGGAGCTGAAGGATAGTTTGCGCAGGTGGCTGCCGGAGTACATGGTTCCAAGCGCCTGGAGTGTTCTCGGCCGATGGCCATTGACTGCCAGTGGCAAGGTCGATCGAAAGGCACTCCCTGCGCCAGAAAGCCGGGCTCACGACAAGAACAATTTCGTGGCACCGCGTACCGAGCTGGAGCGAACCTTGGCGAGGATCTGGGCCCAGGTGCTGGGCGTGGATGCGGTCGGGCTTTCCGATAATTTTTTCGAATTGGGTGGGCACTCGCTGTTGGTGATCCGGGCGGTGTTCCGAATCAACGAGGCTCTGAACGTCAAGCTGGCCGGTGCAGACATATATAAGAGTCCCACGGTCGCGGATCTCGCCAAACGACTGCGAGAAGGCGAAGGCGAGGAGGGATTCGTCGACCTGAAGGCGGAAGCAATTCTGGACGCTTCCATTCTGCCTCTGGACAGCCTGCCCGCTCGCTCGCCGCAGGCGATCCTTCTGACCGGTGCGACGGGCTTTGTTGGACGCTTCCTGCTGTCGCAGCTTCTGCGGGACACGGACGCCAAGCTCTATTGCCTGGTCCGAGCCAAATCGAACGCCGAAGCGCACCATCGGCTGAAAGAGACGTTGATAAAGTGGCATCTGTGGCAAGAGTCGTTCGCCGAGCGCGTCGTCGCTGTCGCGGGCGATCTTCGGGCAGCTCGTCTGGGGTTGGAAGAAACAACCTATGAGCGTCTGGGTCAAACAGTCGATGCGGTTTATCACTGCGCCACGCAGATGAATCACCTCGAAACCTACGCTGCGAGCAAGGCGGCGAATGTCGAATCCAGTAAGGCGCTGGTGCGATTCGCCACGCAGTGGCGGCCCAAGCTGATCAATCTCATTTCCACGCTCGATGTCTTCAGCGCGGAAACCGGCGGCACCGATCGCGAGGTCAACGAACACAGTTCGATCGACGAAGAACGGCATCGTGCCAGCCAGGGTTACGTGGCCAGCAAATGGGTGAGCGAGAAGATTTTCATGCTGGCGAACGAGCGGGGCATTGCCTGCAACATTTTTCGCCTCGGGCTCATCTGGGCGGACACCGAGCTCGGTCGATACGACGAGCTGCAGCGTGAGCACCGGTTGTTGCAGACGTGTCTGCTCTCCGGCTATGGCATCCAAGACTTTCACTACGATACGCCGCCCACGGCAGTCGATTTCGCTGCGCGTGCCATCGTGACATTGGCGAAACAGAGCCCCAACGGTCGTGGAATATTTCACATCACGGCGACCGACCAGATGCAGGAGGGCGTGTTCGAGCGATGCAACGCTATTGCGGGCACATCGTTGACATTGCTGCCGCGCTATCAATGGACCGAGTCGATAAAGCAGCTTCATGATCGAGGCCAGTCTCTGCCCATCGTGCCGCTGATCGAACAATCGTTCGGTCTTTCCGAGCAGGCGTTCTACGAGCGTGAGCGTCAAGAGTCCGGAAAGGCGCGATTCGACTGTTCGCTCACGCAGTCCATGCTCGGAAACGTTGGAGTCGTGGCGCCGGTTCTGAACGACGATCTGCTGAGAGTGTGCGTGCAGAGGTTACGTATTACGAATGCCGGGCCAATGCACGTGCGTTCTGCTATGTAGCCGTCGAGGCTTGTGACTTCGACACCAGTGCTCTCGCAGGTGCCAGCGGCTATGAATTTTCAGTTCAATCCTGCGGACCTGTCCGACGACCTGAGTGAAAGATTGCGTCACAGGCAGTACGGCGGATTCTGACGCGCCCAGTAATACTTGCCGGTTAGCAGACTCGCAGACTCTCAGAGGGGCCGAGGTCCGACATCAGCTATCCTATGAGCCATCTTTTGGATGGAGAGCTATCGAATGGTGATGGATGTAGTGGACTACGAGATCTTCGGCGACGACATGCAGTACGTGGAGATCGAGCTCGATCCCGGCGAAGCCGCGATCGGCGAGGCGGGCGCGATGATGATGATGGAAGACGGGATCGAAATGGACACCGTCTTCGGCGATGGTTCCGCTCAGCAGGGCGGCCTGTTCAGCAAACTGCTCGGCGCAGGCAAGCGTTTAGTGACGGGCGAGTCACTGTTCACGACCATCTTTCACAATGAGGCGCAGGCCAAGCGCCGCGTGGCGTTTGCGGCACCCTACCCGGGAAAGATCATTGCCGTGACGTTATCCGAGATGGGCGGGACTTTAATCTGCCAGAAAGACAGCTTCCTCTGCGCAGCCCGCGGCGTATCGCTCGGCATCGCGTTCCAACGTCGGCTCGGTGTGGGGCTGTTCGGCGGGGAGGGCTTCATCATGCAGAAGCTCGACGGCGACGGTCTGGTGTTCGTGCATGCCGGCGGCACGCTGATGAGGCGCGATTTGAAACCGGGCGAGAAGCTGCGCGTCGATACAGGCTGCATCGTCGCGCTGGAGCCCAGTATCGATTTCGACATTCAGTATGTTGGCAAACTGAAAAGTGCGCTCTTCTCCGGCGAAGGATTGTTTTTTGCCACGCTCAGCGGACCGGGCCGCGTTTGGTTGCAGTCCTTGCCCTTGTCGCGTCTCGCCAATCGCATCATTGCGTCCGCGCCTGCGGCCGGCGGGCGCCAAGTCGGCGAAGGGTCCGTGCTGGGGTCGCTGGGCGGGCTTCTCGACGGCGATAACAGCTAGCGCCGGAGGGCGTTGCTGTCGCGGCAGCAACGCCTTCGTTAGCTCGATGCGACTCACGCGCGGTTCTGTTCGGCAACGTTTCTTGTCATATCCAACCAAGCACCGCTGAAGCCCGCTCGCTTCAACCCGCGGATCACAGCGGGCGCTCTGCGGATGGCGTTCCAGAGGATCCCGGTTTTGTAGTTCGCGATCATGCCCAGGATGGGCCCCTGATTGTCACTGAGATAATCACTGTCGACCCAGCCCAAGTGCGCATCAACGCTACCTGACCGGAGGCTGACACGTGTGTCGCGGAAGCTCGGGTTGAACGCATCGAAAAAGCCGTATTGACCGTAAAGCCGCCCACCTTGGAAATGGCGTAAAGCGCGGGCAGCAGGGATGCAAATCTCAGGCGCAAAAGGTATTGAAGCGACCGCTGCTGTGGGGGTAAGCGTGCCGCGGTCGTTCTCATCGGGCATGCCCTTCGGCCCATAAGCCGCATAGCCATCAAATTGCGTCGGCTTGCCTTTGAAGTCGATGACGACATCACCGGGCCCATCGCAGGCACTGAGCCCCCAGATGTCCTTGGAATAACCGTCCCAGCCCAAGGGATTGGCAACGGCATAGTCGCGCTGGGCGTAGGTGGCACGACGGCTGTTCTCGAAATAGTCAAACCCGGCTGCCCGCATGGTCGCGTCTTGGATACCGCGATAGTCAATCCACACCGCCCCATATTGATGGGCAAAGTGGGGGCCAAAGGAGAGGTGACGTTTTGCAGCCTTGCCGCGCCAATAATCTGAGAAGGGAGCAGTCCATGCCTCATACGCGCCATCCTTCGCCGGGTGAGTTCGTGATCCGAGTGCGAGCAAATAGAGCGGCATGCCTTCGTTGTAGCCATCCCAGTTGCGCTCAACGAAGCCCGCTTCCGGAGACCAGCCCATCGAGATAGCTTTGCGACCCTTACTGTTCGCCTGTACCCAATCCCATTCAGCTCGATCCAGCAGACGTTGCGCGACCGTGCGAATCTCTGTTTCCCGCGCATCCTCCCGATCGAACCAACCCTGCGCAACGGCCATGCCCATGAACAGCCAGGTGCTATCCACGGTGGAAAGCTCCTGAGTGCCCAGCCGTAGCCCACTCTCCATATCTATGAAGTGGTAATAGAAACCACGAGAGCCCGCCGTGCCAGACCGTTGTTCGCCCTGCGGCAATCGCTCCAGGAACCGGAGCGTTCGCAGCGTGATGTCTCGGGCCTGACTACGACTGATCCAACCGCGCTCGACTCCGATCGGCCAGGCCGTCAGGGCGAAGCCTGTCCCCGTAATGCTGCAAACGGAGGACGTGGACAAACGATCGGGCATCAGCCCGTTGCGAGGGTTCACCCGCTCCCAGTAGAAGTTGAACGTGCGACGCTCAATATCGGTGAGCAAATCGGAATCCCGGTCATCGGCCGGGATGGCCTTCGCCGATCGAGCACCTGAAATTATCCCGCCGGCGAGACTGCAGAGCATATGACGACGCGTCAGCATCACTTTCACCGTACGGTCCATCGTAGCTCCCGTGGTGCGCTCGCCAGCTTGCAGCGGTAGCGTGAGAGCGGTGTTAGAGCAGGCGGAAGTCTACCCCTTCAATCCAGTATCTTGCACCGATCGGGCATTCCAAACGCCACGTCACGTACACGGCTTTGTTTGCGCACGATGCCTTCATCAGATCATCGTGGTGTCTATGCGATAAATTCTATTTGGCCACCCACAAGTATGAATTCAAGGCTTCGCCCCACCGCTAAGCTGGCGTAGCACTTCGTCCACGGCGTCGGTGATCGCTTGCGGCTTGTCCAACATGATCGAATGCCCGGACCCTTCAATGACGTGATGTACGCCGCGTGACGACATCCGCGCCAGTGCGGCGTGCTGCGCGTACCACTGATTCTTGTAGTTTTGCCAAAATCTATTTTCCGGCGGGTTGCCCGGACAACAGACATCAACGTCCATTGACAGCACGACCAAGGGCTTGTCGCCAAGATTGAGGTGGTCTACACCGTCATGCCGATGAGTGGCCAGCGAGGATAGCAACGATGCCCTCGTAGTGAAGTAGTCGAGGGTGAAGAATCTTGGCCAGATTTGCCTGAGTTCGGCTGGGGCGTCGCTCGGCAAGGGTAGCGTGCAATCTTTGAACTTGGTGCTCGACGGCTCTTCGCGCGCCGCCACCAACGCGCATTCGAGGTTCCGCGGGATCATATTTTCCAGACTGAGTGCATCGTCCACGCCTGGCAGCTCGGCTTCGATGAGCATTTCGCCTGCCGGGCTGGTGTCGACAATGACCATACCGGCGACTTCTTTCGGCCATCGTTGTGCAAACATTCGCACCTCGACGCCACCTAACGAGTGCCCTACCAGAACGTAGGGCCCTGGTATCTGAGCGGCCTTGAGTGTGGCACGTAAGTCTTCCGGGACATCGGGCACGATCTGCGGTTGCGGCGCCGGATCGCTGAAACCATAGCTGGCCCGGTCGAAGGAACAGACACGCGTTCTTTTCGCGATCTCGGGCTGGGTTTTGTACCAGACGGGGGACCAGCTTGCGAGCCCGGACACGAGAACGACAGTAGGGGCGCCGGAGCCAGAGCAGCGGAGATTGATGCGTCGGCCGCCGATATCGACCAGCCGGCCTGGCTGGGCATACGCCAACATTCTCTCCGCGTCCGCCGTGGCGGCGGGCTGGGCAAAGACGACTTCACCCGTGGGGAGCAGCAGCGCGGCCGCCAAGGCCGTGAGGATAGACCGGAGTGCGAAGGCAGGCATGCGATACCTTGGGCCAACATTTCCGTGTATGTTCAAGTTTCTTCCTTTGGTTGGAAGGTTCCGATTTGCTTGCAAGTCGTTTGCAGGTGAAATCACAGGCAACCGCGAGGTCCACGGCGCAACAATCTCACACCATCCGGTAAGGCGAAGCAGCGATGAGCACCATTTCCCATGGTGTTCTCTATTGCTTGCACCTATCTCGTTCTCGGCTGGCGCGAGAGTGTTTGAAGATGTTCTTCCCACTTTGCCAGCGCGTCTTTCTTTTCATTGAAATACTCGTATCGATCATAAACATGTTTTATGCGCGACGGCTTGTGATTGATCACGCGTTCGGCGACCTTGTCGTCGATGCCGAGTGCAGACAATGCTGTGCGGCCCGTCCGGCGCAGATCGTGCGGAGTCCAAGGTTGGATGCCGAATTTCTGAAAGCGCCGCTGCAATCTCTTCGCCGCGCGCGTGATCACCTTTGGGTCTATGGGTTTTTCACCATTTGCTCTTGGCAACAAATATGGCGAGTCGCCGGCGAGGTCCATGAGCGCGCGGAGTTCGGTGACCGCTGAGAAGGTGAGGGGTAGTACATGACCCCGCCTTTGACCTCGCTTGCCCTTGGCGTGTTCGTCTGGGATAGACCAAGTTCCGGCGTCCAGGTCGAAGTCGCTCTTGCGAGCCAGGGCAAGTTCCTGGCGACGTTGCATCGTCAGCAGGAGCACCATCAAAATGTGCGCAATTCGGCGCGTGCGACACGCCTGTTTGTAGTTCAGCAGAAAAGCCTGGAGTTCGTCGTTATCGAAGCTTCGCTCGCGAGTATTCTCCGTTCCGCCTGGCTTGTAGAGCAACTTGACGGGGGAATCAGTCACGATTCCTCGATGGATGCCATACTTGAACATCAGGCCGAGGTTATCGGCTACTCGGTTCGCCATGACCTTCGAGCCGCGGTCAACGATCTGATCAAGGCGATTGAGAATTTCGCGCGGTTTGATTGTTCGGGCGTCTCGGTCCGCCCAGAAGCGAAGTACGTCCCGGTTCAGGATGTCTTTTATGTACTCAGGGCGCACATAACCTCGCTCCTTGACGATATGTCGATAGTAGAACTCGTGAGCGAGAAATCGAACGGAGTGTAGATCCGGTGGTAGATCGGCTGGATCATCGGAAAGATCCGTAACTCGGGACTGCTTGTTGCAGGCGTCTGTACGGCGGGGGTGTTCCACGGCGGGTTCAATATCGATGGACGACGACGGCTCGCGCACGGCGGCCTTCGATTTCGTCGACAGGAGGCCTGCTTTTCGAGGGTCGATTCCATCTCGAAGAAGTTTGCGTGCAGCGATGGCGTGCTCGCGCGCGGTCGCCAGGGTCATCTCCGGCCACGTTCCGAGCTGGAAGAGTTGGCGCCGACTCTCCCAATAGAAGCGGTACGCCCACACTTTTGTGCCACTAGGGCGGACACGCAACTTCAGCCCTGCACAACTCCCGTCTGTGATCTCGTAGAGCTTGGCTTGGGGCTTCAGGCCCTCGATCACATTCGACGTCAGCCGAGTGCGGCTGCTACCATTCGCAACCTGATGTGCGGCGTCGCGACTTCCGGGCGTCTGCAGCTGTGTCATACGGACTCTCCGCCTGATCTGCTGTAAGCCCACTGTAAGCCCAAATGCGTGCAACCGTCGAGCATCGGAACGCGGCAGTCTGGGTGCGCAGGGAACTGGGTGTTCAGCGCAACCTCTTTCGAAAAATCCCCAGAGAACAAGAGGTTACTGTCGCGAGTTGTAGCATGATGTAGCGATGTGTAGCATCGCGTTCAGAGTCGGGACGTGGCGCAGCCTGGTAGCGCACTTGCATGGGGTGCAAGGGGTCGCGAGTTCGAATCTCGCCGTCCCGACCAATCTAAAAACCCCGTAAAAACAAATCTCTAAGCGCACCTCCTGCGCATCCTCTTCAAGCTCGAAAATAGCCGATTTTTCATTCCGGCTACAGTTCCGGCTACGGCCAGCTTTCAGCAAGAGCGGGCCGCCGCCAGTGGTGAGACACCGACGACGGCCCTGACCACAACTTCACCTGACTAGAGGTGCTGTCATGGCTGCCCATTATCCCGCGCATCGAGCGCGGTCGTCTCTACTTCCATATTGCTGACGTTTTCTTTCTCGCCTTCACCCAAGCAACGAGCGCCGGGAACGCCACCGAGGCTCACCGGCTCGACATCATCAATCCGCATGCGCAGGACGCGCTACGCCGCTGTGACGGGTGCGCGCTGAATCTTGGCCGCGACGTTCTGCGCGCCCTCGGCACTTGCCCGCGCTGGGGCAAGCGGCGTCATGGTGTTGAATCGCACTGCCCGGCGTTCGTCGCCAAGGATGGTGCGCGATGAACGCCATGAATGATGTCGCGGAAGCGCGCTCCAGTGCGCTCTCGTTGCGGGCTTCCGCTAAGGCATGCACGCCCGAGCAAGGTCCGCTGAAGTTTCGGCTGACGCGTGCGGCGAATCGCTGGATGCGATGGTGCTACTCGCCGTGCGCGGGTTCGATCGCATCGAGCAGTTGGAACAGCAACTCGCCGCCATGCCTGCGGATAGCGGTGAGCCAGCCAAACGTGCGGCCCCAAGTGGTCATTCGGCTCCCAGCTCTGCAATGCCGGCAGACGCACCGGTCGCCCCGATCATCGTCGGCGGCGTGGATGTCGCGCCCTTGGCGCTAGCTGCCCGGATACTGCGCATGGTCGCGAACGAAATGGATGAGGGCACGAGCGAATTCCGCGCATCGGTGCAATCGGCTCGCAGGTTCGTTTGGGAAGTGTTCACCGATCTGGAATCGGCAAGCGCCAGAGGTGCGTCATGAAACGCCAAAGGAAGGGCCAAGGTGCGGCCCGAACGCACAGAGGACAACGGAGCGCGCGAGCGGCTGGAGACTCTGAAGAATGCGGTCTCCGTCGAAATCGGCCAGCTCCACAAGACGAATGCGCTGCTGATCGCCACGCAGTTTGCCGCCAATCACGAATGCGAGTTCGACGCGAGTGACGCCGTGGCGGCAATCATCGTGCGGGTCGAGCAAACCATCACGACGCTGGACAGACTTTGCCTGGAGGCGTCGCAATGAGCGCCCCTCGAATAAGAGCAGAGTCGCGGGCGTACTTTCGCGCGCTCGGTGAGACCATCTCTGTTCGCCGAAAAGAAATAGGTACGACGCAGGCAGAGCTGGCGCGCGCCCTTGGGGTATCTCAGCAGACCGTGTTCGCGTATGAACTCGGCGACCGGCGCGTGTCCGTGCTGATCGTGGCGAAGCTGGCGCGGATCTTCCAAGTATCTGTGGAGGAACTAATCGACTTGAGCAAGATTCCGCGCCCGGTCGGTCATCGACGCCTTTCTCCGGCTGGTATCCGACATGCCGAGCGTTTCCAACAGCTCTGCAGAACTGAGCAGCGTTTCGTGAAAAAGATCATCGACCTTTTGCTGGAGAGGGATTCTCCGCAAACGTCGATCGCTTCCAACTGATCGGAATCTGCACCATCACAACAGCCCCGGTGCTCACGGCCGGGGCTTTCTTGCACACTGGAATGAGAACCAGCATTCCCCTTCTGTCTACTGCAATAGACTCAATGTCTACTATGGTATACACTCCCCGCATGTTCACCGTGCTTCGGACCGATGAATTCAAGACGTGGTCCGCCGGACTCCGCGACCTGAAGGCGATTGCTCGGATCGATGCCCGTATCCGCCGGGCAGAGATGGGCAACCTCGGGGACGTGAAGTCGGTCGGTGGCGGTGTTGGCGAGATGCGGATCGACTATGGGCCGGGTTACCGGCTGTACTTTACTCGGCGCGGCTTGGAATTGATCGTGCTTCTGTGTGGCGGCGACAAGCGCACGCAGGCAGCAGATATCAAGCGCGCTCAGAAGATGGTTGCGGAGCTGGAGGACTGAGCTATGCGCAAGAAAGTTGCTGCTGCAAAGAAGAAAGTGACCCTCACCCGATGGGACCCGGTCGAGAATCTCACCAGCGAGGAAGCGATCGCCGCTTACCTGGAGGCCGCTATGGAAGAAGCCGGCGACGATCCAGCGTATATCGCTGCTGTCCTTGGCGACATTGCCAAGGCGCGCGGCATTCTGAAATTGGCAGAGGACACCGGCATGACACGGGGTGGCCTTTATCGTGCGCTGAGCCCGGGTGGAAATCCTTCCTTCGAAACAATCCTGAAAGTGACGAAGGCGCTAGGGTTGAAGGTGACGATCAGCAAGGCAGCGTGAGCGTCACAGTCCCCTGACGCGAGACTCGACGCTCACGCCCCTAAGCGGCAGCGCAAAACCTCTTCGGCGAGGTGCGGATGGGCCGCACCGCTGCGGATTACACAGCGATGCCCTCGGTGAGCCTATCCACACATTTTGCAAGCCATTGGAAACACTGTTTCCAATGCCTCCGAGATAACAGGAGCCACCTCCTTGCGGTCTGCTTCGATTGCGTTCGCTACCAGCGGTGAGCTGGTGTCCAGAAAGAACCAGTGAAATCTGTGTGATCGTGCCCCATCGGGCAACTGCGTAGCGGCGCGGATGTTGACAGTGTCAACGCCCGAGACAACGAGCAGAGGCCAGCCTCATATCGTCCAAGGTATACCTTGGTGATCTCCACTCGCTCATGACCAAGTTCTCGGCTGATTATCTGACGAGCCTCGAAATCTGCAAGGCGCTGAGAGGGCGTCAATGAATGCGTCGATGGTCCACCTGCTGCCGGCGATTTCCAGCCCGTGAGGGCTTCGTAGCGCCTTTGCGCATACGCGTGCCGCAATCCATGCATGTGCTTCAAGTCCGCCAACTTGCATTGGCGGTCGTAGACGTGACGCTGCTCGATGTATGTCTTGCCGGCAGGAATCGATGGCCCTTCGCCGACGAGCTTGTGCGCCTTATCGAGCGTCGCACGCTGCTCCGGCGTGGTGATCGGAATCACGCGTTCTCGGCCACCTTTCGTCCAAGAGCCTTTGATTCTCATATGGTCGCCTTGGTCGGCATATCGCGGCTGAAACTTGGTCGCCTCTTCGCGGCGCAGGCCAAAATCACGCTGCAATTCCAGGCTGATCCGCACGTACGCATCGGTCACCCTGTCTAACTTGTCTCGCAGATCCGTCGCCATTTAACGAGGTGGCTTTCAACTGGCGGAAGCCGGCTTCCTTGAGTTGTCGAGCCATCTGCGGTGGCAGTGACGGCCCGATGCCTGCAGAGCGGACTCATCGCCAGCGACCTCCGGTCGCATAAGATGGGCGGCGGGCCACTCAGGCTAGCTTCTAGACTCCTTGCATTCGGGAGCGCATCCGCACGCTTTTGCCGGTCTCTATCTTTTAGCGCTGGATTATCTGCGTGACGCATCCAAGTGCTTGTCAGCAGAGAGAGGCGTTGACGAGCCGGACCGGGAACGAACTTGCTGGCAATGCCTCCGACGTTGCAGGGGAGCAGTCCACCAAGTCTACAGATCGAATCCGCTCTGCTTACGATGAGACCAGTTACGAGGGGCACCATGACCATGGCGGACACAACAAACGTAAACGCGATGCCCACCACATCAAAAATAGATAAGTGGGCGGGCATAGCGGGACGATGGTCCTTTTCCAATTCTCAAGTGGAATATCAAGGCCCCGAGTCCGAACTGGGTCGATTTGGCATAGCATTGGCGGCCGATCGAATGAAGGCCGGCACAGTGAGATTGAAGTATCGTTTATCAAGCAATCAAGAGACCACCGCGGGAATAATCTTCGGGTACCGGTCCATCAATTCCCCCTATTACATCGCCGAAGTTGGCGCATGGGATCGTGCCTATGCCATTGCAGAGTTTCGGCCTGAACGTGGGTGGTTTGCATTGCAAGCCGTTGGACTACTCAGCAACATTGATATCAATAAAGAGCATGAGCTTTCTGTATCAATTCAAGGCCAAAATGTTCGGTTAATCGGCGATGGTGTCGAGGTCCTAAACACCACTCTCGAGCGTCCCATTGAGGGGGTAGGTCTTGGGTTATTTGCGTTCGGCACCGCCGGGATTCAATTTAGTGACATTTCCGCTACGATTAGGATGCCTCGCGTTTTTGTCATCATGCCCTTTGCTGAACCTTTCGATACGCTCTATCGCGAAGTAATCTTGCCGGTTTGCACTCAGCTTGGTTTCAATGTGCTAAGAATCGACGAGGTGAACGGACCTGGGGTCATTCTCGACGATATCCAAAGAGAAATCGTGGCCTCTGACGCGGTGGTGGCAGAAATTAGCAATCACAACCCAAACGTGTTCTATGAGCTCGGGTACGCACACGCTCTCGGCAAGCCGGCGGTGCTACTCGTCCGTAGACAGGAGGGAAAGGACATGCCCTTCGATATCCGAGGGTACCGTGCAATCTTTTATGATGACACCATTGGAGGGAAGAGGACGGTCGAACGAAGGCTCCGCGAGCACCTTGCTGCCATACTTGATACCGGCGCATAGGAGCGGCATGCGGCTTTAATGGCTGCGGCTTTCAACGAGTCTGCTACAGCCGCTGTCGCGAGGTATCACGCCATCTAGGTTGCCTACTTTTCGTTGGATGTAATGAAGAGGTCGCAATGAAGGTGAATGTCTGGTGGGCGGCCGTTCTTTTGGTCGTCAGCCCAACTCGGCGCAAACAGATATCTGCTCGGCGAACACATCAATACTCCGGAATCCATGGCTGAACGCCAGAAGAAGGACGCGGAGATTCCGTACCATGTTCGTTCAATTCAAAGGATTAGAAGCGGCCTTATCTACTCCCTGCTTCTGGTTGTCGGAGCTGCTCTGGTCGCTGCGATTTTAGGCCGGATTCTTTTGGCGTGCTTCCGGCCCGTCCCGAATGGTGTATTGGAACTGCTGCAGTGCGTTGGCATCGGGATCCTTCTGTGGGGCAACGCTAGCCAAACAGGGTTGGCCCATCCAAACGTTCAATGGAACAACAGTTCCGGAACAGCTGGATGAAGCCATCTACCGAGCGTTGTACGTCTTCGGCTCCTTCCTGCTCGCGCTGGCTACCAGCATGCAGCTGGCAACATGAGATCCAACAAGCGCATCGAGTCCGCTCTCGTTGGTCGCCCTACGAAATTGCGAGGCACTTTGTTCGCGGCTCATGCACGGCGTTATCCGGAAAGCGATCTGCAGGGTCAATCCCCGAGGCACTGAGAGTGACACTCATAGTCACCATCAATGGACGCGAATCGATTTGGCTGCTCGCCGATGGCAGGCTCAGTTACAAGGGGCGAGGACCAAGAGATGACGCGCGTAAAGTGATGTTCCTAGAGACGAAGGACGGGGTAGCGATACTTGGCTACGCGGGACTGGGAGCCACAGCTTTAGGAACCGAGCCTGCCGACTGGATGAGCGCGGTCCTTCGCGGACGTAACTTACCATTGGAACGATCCCTCAGTGTTCTCGCTGAGGCTATGAAGAAACAGTTCCCACGCCATATGATTCGCATACCGGACCCTGGTGGACCGGGCCACAATGTGTTGGTGACTGCGTTCCTTAACGGCAAGGCTCGGTTCTACACAATTGACCTTGCATTCATGCCAGACAGAAAGCAGTTCAACTTCCGATATACGCGGCACGTTGTCACCACCTCTGCTACGCGCACACCTCGCATCGGTATCGGTGGGAGTGGCGCCCTGCACTTGCTTCGCGACAGGCACTGGCAAAGGCCCCTGCTTCGGGCGGCCGGTGCATATGAACGTGGCCAAGTGACATCGAGAGCCGTTTCGGACTACCTTGCGAGATTAAACTTAGATGTACACCGGCACATTGCCGACCGCACGGTGGGCCCAAGCTGCATCGTCGCTTGGAGAAACAGGGAAGGTGGTGGCGGTCACCAGTTCTATACCGATGGACTCCTGGACCCTAATAACCGTTTACTGCCTACGATCGCAAATGGGATGGATATCAGTGCAATCGTAGGTGTGTTGCTGCCGACAACGCTGAAGTCGTTGGAGGCGATGCTCGCCGGCGAATCTGCCAAGGATTTCGATAAGGATAAACTGAATGCAGAACTGGCCCGCCTCCCAGACACGCCCAATGAGCAGCTTCGGTAACTTCAAGCCGCCGCGGGAGTAATAACACGGCCATTGTCGACGCGAAGACGGGTGGGCGATGGCCGGCGATGGCGCGAGCGAGTAAAAAGGGAGAACTAGAATGAAGAAGCGTTTGGCAATCTGGCTTTTTTTGATTCCAACTATCGGTACTGCGGCGGACGCCGTCAAAGTGGTCCCTTCCGCAGAACAAATCCTTAGCAGCTGAGAACGGCCGTTACGTGTTCGGTCAGATATCTGAAATGCGCCGCGACCAATACATGCTCGACACAAAGACAGGTAAGCTATGGAGAATGGTGGTCGTGAATGTCGGAGAGGGCGAAAAAAAATCTGAGGTCACCATCCTCGACCCCGTGCTTTATGAGCAGAACGATGGCAAATGGGGGCCAGAGCCGTAAGCCGTCACGTTGACGACCCCGGGAACCGCGAGAGGGAATCGAGATAGCGTCGGATTGTGGATCTGCGCCATCGATACGCAGATCCACGGCGACCTGGCACATCCGGCGGCGGAAAGCTTCCGCGCGCGATCAGTTCCGATAGCCATCGACGGGTGTACCCGATGGTGCGCTCTACGCGTGTCTCGATCAGTCCATCTAGTTCCTCGGCGACCTGCCGACGCATTCCCGACGCCCGACCCCAGAGCAGTATTGGGGTGCGCAGACTGTGGCGCTGCGTGCCGGTTCGGCGCGAGCAACAAAGCGGACTGGCTCTAACCCGAATAGTCCCGCCGTCATATGATCAGCGTGCATTCGCGATCGGCACGACCTTGCTCGGCTTGCCATTAATGATTGAGCGCAATTCACCTTCCCATGCGGCAAGCGCACGTTGTTTCTCGTCCCAGTAGCTGTAGCGATCGTAGACTGCGGTGATGTCGCCACCCTCGCTGTGATTCAAAACCTTGCCAACGTGCAAACGCTGGATGCCGAGCGTGGTCATGTGTGTGGCGGCCGTACGGCGCAAGTCGTGTGGCGTAAATGGCTCGCAGCCGAACAGCTTCTCGTCCACATGATTGTTTCTCAGCGCTCGTGACAGGGCGCGCTCGCTGATCGGCTCGGCAGGCTTGAGTGTCGAATGCACTGACGGCAGCAGATATGGGCGGCCGTTCGCGAGTTTGAGCAACTCCTCGATGATCTCAATCGCAAGGTCGGTGAGCGGCACGGTGTGCGGACGTTCGCTCTTGTTGTCGCCGATACGCCAGAGTCGTTAGGCAACATCAATATCATTGAACTTCGCCTGCGCGACCTCGCCGGGGCGCTGGGCGGTAACAAGGATGAGTTTCAGGGTGAGCCTGATCGGCGGCGAGATCTTCGTCTTCGCATCGTCCAGCCCGCGCCAGAACTGTCTGATCTCGTCTCGGTTGAGGCTGCGTTCCTTTCCTGCTCCTGGCCACCGGGTTTCTTCAGAAGGCCGGCGGCCGGCGAGCTCGGGATCAAGTCACGCATCGCTGCGAAGTTGAATACTTGTGCCGTTAGGTCGCGGATTCGGTTCGCCATGACCGTACTGCCACGCGCCAGGATCTTGTCGATGACCAGTACGAGGTCGCGCTTCGTGATGTCGCTCGCCGGCTTGTCCTTCATCGGTGCTTGTAGAAGGTGGGCTCGCAGCAGCCGTACCGCCTCGCGTGGCCGTTTGCGATGACGACGTGCGTGATGCCACGCCCATTCGGCGATGACATTGCGGACCGTGATGGCCTCGGTTAACTGACGCGCTTCATCCTGGCGCTGGCGCTCGATGCGCAGGCGTTCCCGCTCAATCTTCGGGTCGAGACCCTGCGCCAGCTGCTTGCGAACTTCGGCCTGTGCCTCGTGCGCTTGATCGAGCGACATCGCGGGATACTCGCCGAGCGTTAGCCACACCGGCTTTCCATTGCGCTGATAACGAATCAACCAGACGAGCGCGCCGCCCGTGCGGTGACGGAGGATGAACCCAACACGACCAGCCTCGCTGTAGGTTATATCCTCGGCAGGACGAGTATCGAGCAGCGACTTCAGCCAAGTCGGAGTAAAGCGCTTCTTCGCCGGCATCGTGCGGGGCTGGCCGGCAGAGCCTGGCACATGCGAGGCATTCGGGCCGGCTACAATCCGGCTACAGTTTATTTCATTCTTGGCACTTCCGCAGTACTGCCCGGAAGAGTACGATAGACGCCGCTAAAAGACGGGATTTACCGGTATTTTCGTAGCTCAGAAGAGTGATGAACTAGGTCGGTGCGATAGAGGCTTGCAGTCGCATGGGGTGCAAGGGGTCGCGAGTTCGAATCTCGCCGTCCCGACCAAATTAAATTAGAGGCTTACAGAAAGCCCGGCTTTCAATCCGGAAACGCTGTGGACACTTTGGCGTCTAACCGTCGGCAGCCAAGTTTGTGCGAGCACCATCCTCGCAGTTTGGGTCTCCGTTCAGGCATCACGTGTCTTAGTCTGTTGCGATTTGTCTCGCGGCGGTGTCGCGGCCGAATCTTCGACAGATGAGCGTGCGTCGACGCTTACCGCCGCAGTTGCAGCCGTTGCCCGAAGAGTTTCGTCGCGAACTCGCCGTTGATGTAACCGATATCAGATGGAACGGCCAGACTGATGGTGGACGCGAGATGTACAGTGCTCTCCCAGTCGCAGCCTGTCGCGCTTTGTTGCATTGGCTTGTCGAAATCAACAGCGCCTCGCAAGTTATGTGAGGTTCTCTTGATAACGAAAGCCCACACATCAGGGCAGGAATGTTTCAGGTAGTGCGGAATCCACCGTATCGCGATGACCCACATGATCATGCGCAGATCAACGAGGTCGCGAGAACTCATCGAACGTCAGATCGGAATGTGTTGATCTGGACCCAGAACGAATCGCTCGGCACGATATCGACATCTTTACCGGTTCCACTGAGTTCATCTGGAGTGACACCATCGTTTCGCTGAACACACCATTCGATGTCCCGCCGGTTGGGCCTGCCCGTCGTCGAACATTCCAGTTCAACGACTATCGATGGCGATCTTCGTGCGCGGGTTGTATCAGCTGCCTGTGGCCGCGTGATGCTCAATTCGCCACAGGCAGGCGGAAGATTGGGTATCTGAAAGTGTCGACCTTTGGTTTCTCATAGTGCGAGGTTGAGAACTGCAGCATGACCGCAGGCGAGCGCGCCGCTAGTTGTGACCTGTTGCAGGGGTGCGCCAGTCGTGCGCAACATCAGTAGTGCGGCTACTATTTCTTTGTAGCCGTTGTGAGTCTTCGGTACGGCAAACCACGGATTCCCCGGGGAGATGGGGTCAGCCTCAGCGACGCCATCGAGTTGGAAGAAGATGCACTCCCGAGAGTCAGGGCTGTGAACTACCGACACAGTCTTGTTTGCATGAGTTGCCGACCATGCGACTGAGGGAGCTAAGTAAGCTGCGAGGAGCGCTACAGTGATACGAGAATACATCGTGGGTCCCTCCAAATATTGACTTCGTTTCATGCGGGATTAAGTTACCCGCGAGCTGAAGATACGACCATTGGGATCTGACAGAGCCTGCGATTTCGGCATGCGATCATCAACATGGGCCTCATCGCGCCACTAGCTAGTGATGCTCCCAACAATTGCTGATTGGATTTGCGAGGCTGCCCGAAACGTCGGTACATCGTCAACTGCTTCTCGACCGACGCAAATCCAAATCCATGGTTTTGCTCAACCTGCAGTTCCTTTGAAGCTCGCGAAGTGACTACAATCATGAAAGGCGGCATTAAAGGCGGCGTCGCCCCTTCGTTAATACGAAAGTCATCGCTTCACTATGTCCCCGGGATAATTTACCCCTTAGCGAAGCTATGCGCCTAAGCTCTGATTCGGATATATCGGTGTCTGAAATCTGTTGACAGGTGTATGAATGCTCTTCGAAACTAGCTCACAGAAACAAACGAACGTCCAGCACCAGGGAGGGTATGGATGGCCGGGCCGGCAACAGCTTTCATTTATTAATCGCTTTACTGCTTGGTTCAGATCGGCGCAATGAGCATGTCATGGCGTGCCGGCGGCGGCGATGCGGAGCTTTGGCGAAGAAACTGTTCGATTTACGATCGATCGACAGGCTTGCTGCACACGAGATCACACACTCGTAGCGTGCGCGAGGTTGATGCACCGATCACCATTGATCCAACGGCCTCCAGCAGCAGCGAGCTGACAGATCCCGGGAAGGCTTTCGTGAAGAGCAGGGCAGACGAGCGCTGGCTCATGTCGTTCGATAAGCCTGGGTCGAAGAAGGTCCCATCGGATTGGACCTATCTTGACAAGCAACTTCAGAAGATCCCCGCCGAGTGAGAAGCGTGAAGGTAACGGTCGGCAGATAAGCAGCTTTCTTGAAAACAATTCACATCAGCACCATTGTCGCATTCGTCGTATTGACCGGGTGCATCTCCATCGTTGAGCGCCAGGCGCCCGTCCCGAAGGACAGCACTATCGCAGTGCTCACACCGGGACATCCCGAGAAGTTGATCTTTGGCAACTATGCCGACGCCAAAGGTTTTATCCCCTTCTACGGTTTTGCTAAGCACATGCAAGCGACCTCGGCCGAGCCGCGCATCAACGCTGAACTCGCTGGTAGAGGCTTCAGAATCGAAGAAGAACTCCAGCGGGCTCTCGTCCGTGACATTCGTGCCACGGGCATCAACGCCAAAGCCGTAGCAGTCGTTAGAGAAGCAGAGTTCGTCTCAAGCGCGCTGAAGCGCTCGGAGTTTCCGCCTGTTGAAGACAACTGGGCCATGATTGATGCGCGCATTACTGGATATGGCGTACTCGCGGAAGTATCTGGTGAGTTCAGGCCGTTTGTTTGTGTCATCGCGCGGCTAGTCGACGCACGATCCAAGCAGGTGCTCTACGAAAAGCGGTTCGCATACAACTTCTGGGCTGGCAAAGTCGTTAAAGTTCCATTCGAGCCAGCCGACCAGTGGCCCAGCATCGAGGCGGTCGAGAATGATCCTGGTGGGGTGGAGGCAGCGATCCGTCGCGGTATATCGAAGATCTCGGAGTTGATTGCGGCGGATATAGGAACAAAGTGATCCTCGTGTGCAGGCGCCCGCGCGTTGGTGCTGCGCGGACGCCACTTGCTCTTCCTTCACGGTTGAACGACTAGAAAATCGTCAGCCTCTGCTGCGGTCTTGTAGGCACCTACACCAGCTCGACCGGCGGCATGAGGCGACGAGTTGTCAGTTGCTTCGAGCGTCAAGAGCCCATTCAGATACACACGCAGTTTCGTACCGACGATGTCCAATCGCAGGTCGTACCAAGTGTTGGCCGTCACAGCAGACGTTGCAGCAGTGTCGAGCGTCGTGACTGCGCCATTGGTGAGCTTCTTGAGCGAGATCTGATTGCTGTTGCGAAGGGTCACGTAATAATAGTTCTGCGCATCGACGTAGCGACCGATGAGGCCGAACCATCGATCCACGCCGTTGAATTGTGTCGCACGCATACGTGCCCGGATGATCTGATCGGTGCCGCTCGCATCACCGGAAACCGTGTACGCGCCTCCGCCGGTGGTCGGTTGCGTGAATACGGTGGCATTGGCCAGCTTCACCCATTGGTAGTTGTAATCTGCGTAATCCCAATCCATCTGGATCGTCGAGGTGTTGAAGCGCTCGTCCTTCAGCCTGATGCTTGGATCCGGGTTCAGGATCACATTGTCATAGTCGGCCCGCGTCCGATACATCGTTATGCCAGGGCGTCCGTGAGTTAGTGCACTGTCTAACGCACTAATGACCAGCCGACCTTCCACGAACACGCGCAGCTGATTGCTGTGCGCTTCCAGGCGCAGGGCGTAGTTGCGGTTGAGCGCCACTTGCAACGGTGCGGAGCCCAGCGTCTGGAAGGCACCGTTGACCATGCGCTTGAGCTCGACGGTGTTCGAGTTGCGCACCGTGATGTAGTAATAATTGTTGGCATCGACATATCGAACCATCAGTCCGAACCAGCGATCGCCCGGAGGCGCCGCGTACGAGCGGGGCGTGACGTCGGCCTGAATCGATTGGCGGTCCCAGTCGGCGCTTTGATAGATTGCCGTTGCGCCGGCCGTGATATTGGTTTGTCGATACACATGCGATCCACCGACGCTTGCGACGCTGAAGGTGCTGTTCGGTTGCGCAACCCAGCCGTTAGCAGCGCTATCTTCGAAATCTTCCTGGACCTCCGGCGGATTCGGCGTGAGCTGCGCCGGGAGTGTGAATATATAAGCGGCCGCACCGGGCGGTTGGGGAAGGTAATATTGGTTTCCTGCGATGATGCGATTGCCTTTCAGCGACAGCGAGTACAGCGTTTCATTGGTGCTGGAGGCTAACAAAGCCTGATGTGCCCAGCCGGTCGAGGTGCGGCGATAGATGCGGAGCTCTTCCCAGTTCGGTCGAGCCACGATCGTATTGCCATCGATGAGGCCAGCGCCGGCCAGGGTCTGGGAGATATTCCAAACGCCTTGAGCATTGCGCTCGAAGATGTAAGGCAGCGGAGATCCCGAAACGACGGCGGTCGAACCGGAAGCTTTGATCGCTCCCGCGAAGCCGCCTGGATACTGAGCTCCGGACGGGTCGGGGATGGCCTGCGCTGGCGCGCCCGTCCACAGGTGATCGGGACCGAGTGGATAAATGTATAGGGTGCTGGGTGCTGGCGGATCGATGGCGTCCTCGTTGCCGTAATCGCTGTGAAATGCGGCGACCGAGGAAATAGCAACGGCGGGGCCCATGTAATCCGCATCCTGCATCGGCCGGCCGTTCACCAGCGTCTGCACTCTGGCCCAACCGGTTGCCCCGCGGCGATAGAGATAGGCGCCGCGAATGAATGCAAGAATGATGGTGCCATTCTCGATGTCGACATCTGCGCCCTCGGTGTCATCGAATACGGCCGTCCGGGTCCACACACCGTTGATACGCTCGAATACCGTGGTCTGCGAGCTGAAATAGCAACCCACGACGATCACGTTGCCTTCGATGGCGACTTTGGTGCCGAAGTTGCTTGAGCCCGTACCTTCGGCTTCTTCGTACAGAGGCAACAGCTTTGCGACCTGTCGCCAAATACCATTGCTTTGCCTCTCGAAGACATAGGCCGCACCGGGCCGGCCCTGCTCAGGCATGCCTCCACCTACAGTCGCGCCCACAACCGCGACATCGCCATCGATGTCGACCGATCTGCCGAAGCCGGGCGGCGAGTTGTCCGAGGGCACCAGCTTGGCTTCTTCGATTAGCAGAGGCGCGGCGGCAAAGGTGAGGCCTGAGAAGATCAACAACGAACCACAGAAGAATCTGGCCAGGAGATTCGCACGCATATGTTTCTCTCCGAGAACATTCGTTTCGACTCCGTCCAGTGCAGGAGAGGCTTGTGCTTTTCTTCCTTACACTGCCGAGCTCGTGGAAGCGGCCCAGCTGTATCAAACAATCAGGACAGCGACGGTGTTCCTGCGTGTGATACAGATGTCAAGACATTCGACAATCGTGCGGAGCTCGGTGCCTGATCAGGCAGACGCGTGAAGTGCACGCGTATATCGAACCTCCCACAAATTCTCGCCTCCAATGCTGATCTCCTTCCTTGATGCTGTGTCCACGGTGAATCCGGCCCTGCGATAGAAGCGTGTGGCTCTTTCGTTCTGCTCCAGGACCCATAGCGTCACGGACGCGAAGTCCCGCTCGACGAGGCGAGCACGTGCGACATTCCACAGCTCACGGCCAGTGCCGATCGACCAGTGTTGTGGCGATACGTAAATTGCTTCGATCTCACCAGCCCTGGGCTTGGCATCGATATCCCGAGACGCGCCGAAAGCGATCCAGCCCGTGATCTCGGAGTCGCAACTCGCGACCCACATTTCCGGTGATCCATGCGTGATCGATTCGCGCAGCAGCGCCTCGCGCGAATCGATCGATAACGTATCGAGGTAAGCGTCAGGCACTATGCCACGGTAGGCGGATTGCCAGGTCCGTACATGTAAGCTCGCAATAGATCGAGCATCGGATGGCAGCGCCGGACGGATCTTCATTCGCAGGTCCTCCTTCCTGAGGCTTATCACGAACGCGGCTGCGGCGTTGAGTTGCGCGCGAGATGCATTATGCGCCTACTTCAGCCTATGCCGTGCAAACTCCAGGAGATGACGGCGGTGTTCGTCCACGCCACTGCGGCCATCCCGATCAACATGTAGCGGCCAATCAGATCTCGGTCTGTCGACAGCAAGCGGCGACGAGTCCAGGCTCGCTGGCTCGATAAGAACTGCGCCGACTCCGGCGCAGCCTAGCTGTACCGATCCGGTCTCGACACGAAAGTATATGATCCGACGCGACAGCAGCCAGATGAGTCATACATGCTGAAGATAGGATCGCAGCGATCGTTGTTCGATATCCCGCCGGGCATCGCCTATTTCAACACCGCCTACAACGCTCCGCTGCTCAACGCTTCTCGCGATAGGCTAATCGCAGCCGCGGGCGCTAAAAGCCGTCCGTGGGAACGATCGCCGCCAGATTTCTTTGCCGACGCGGAGCGTGTACGCGAGCTGGCGGCCGGCTTGTTCGGCGGCGATGTCGATGGCTATGCCATCGTGCCTGCTGCGAGCTATGGCATCGCTACAGCGGCGCGTGCGATCGAGCCGATGTTGAAAGCCGGCGAACGGGTCGTCGTGCTCGATGAAGAGTTTCCATCGAACGTTTTGCCCTGGCGCCGTGTGGCGCGAGAGACGGGCGCCATCATTGCAACTGTTCCGACGCCTGCGGATGGCAACTGGACCGCAGCTGTCATTGCTTGCCTCGCTCAAGGTGCCCGAGTCGCAGCGCTTTCCAATTGTCACTGGACCAACGGCGCGCGACTGGATCTTCCAGCGATCGGGCAAGCGTGTCGCGACGCTGGCATCACGCTCGTGCTGGACGTCACGCAGTCGTTGGGCGCGATGCCGTTCGACATGGCGGCGATCCAGCCGGACTTCGTCGTTGCCGCCGGATACAAATGGCTGTTGGGCCCGTACGGTTTCGGGCTGATGTATGTGGCACCTAGTTGGCGAGACGCGCGACCGTTGGAGGAGGGTTGGTTGGCGCGCACCAATGCGGCCAATTTTTCGGCGCTCGTCGATTACAGCGACGTCTATATGTCAGGTGCTCGTCGCTTCGACGTGGGTGAGACGTGCACGGCTATCCTGCCCGGTGCGATTGCTGCGCTGGAGCAGTTGCAGGCGTGGAGCGTCGCTGAAGTCGCTCGAAGCCTCGCCGCGATCAATGTTCGAATTCAGGAGCGATTGACCAAGTTGGGTTTCAGGCTGCCGCCAGCGTCGCAGCGCTGTCCGCATATGTTTGGTGCGCTTCTGCCCGAAACGTTTGCGGGCGACCTGGTCGGTGCGCTACGTGCCGAAAAGGTATTCATCAGCCAGCGGGGCTCGTCGCTCCGCTTCGCACCGCATCTGCATGTGAATGAAGCCGATATCGAGCAGCTGTTCGCCGCTCTGGAGCGCATTGTCGGCAGGTAACTTACTCGTTACGTGACTTCTTACCCTTCGAGCGTGCGTGAAAGCGTCGAATGAGCGCTCCATGTCCGACTCGATCGCTGGCGAAGGCCGCCCTGAACTCGGCTGGAGCGCCAGCGAGGAACGCGTCTGTCGCGTTACGGCGTTTTTGGTTACGTATGCCTTTGCCGATGACGAATCGGATCTGGCCATCCTCGTCCAGGACGAGGGTCGACCCTCCATAAAACGAGCGTCCCTTGCGTACGAACCGCTGAGTGATTTCGGCGACGACGTGAAAGTCGAGATCGTCGTCGGGTGTCAGGCGGCGCAGGGTGCGAATCGACTCGATCGTCGGCGCCTCATATCGCCCCTCGTCGCGCCGGCCCGGCTCCACGATCCCGAAGCAACGATGTCGATTGGGTGCCGTAACAAACTTGCCCAGCGCTTCTGCTTGCTGCTCCCGAACGAGCTGCGGTGGAAACCATCCAGGTTCGCATCCGTGCCGTAGCTCGGAGAACTTCAACGCCTCGATGGGCGGCAAGCCGCCCTCGGGCGGTAGCCACAGCAGCGAACCTTCGCTGAGGTCGGATACGTCGGGAACCTCGATTCGATAGCGGCGAAATGCGAGCACCAAAGCCTCTCGATAGCCGTGCGCATCGTCCGGCACGGTGACCGCGTCGGCGGTGATCATCGCACGCAGGAACTCGCCGAACGTCAGGTCGAGCGGCGGACAATAGTCGATTGCACGAATGACGATGTTGATGAAATGACTCGCCAGATCGCATGCCTCGACAGCGAGCAGCTCTGTGACCTGATCCTGTGCGCCTGGCGAAATCGAAAGCAGCTTCCGTAACGACCGCGTCTTGCGTTCGAAGATGCGGCACATCGCTTCGAAGATCGCGGCGACCAACACGGCACCGAGATCGTGATGTTCCTTGCGCCGATCGTATTGATCCTGTTTCGTCACAGGCTCATCAGGTGCTCCGCTTCTCAGCAAGACCTCCCGCAGCGCTGCGCGTCCGTCTCCGCCCGATCGGCCCCATTCTCGGGCCAGTTGTCTCAGCAGTTTTGCATCGAGCGAGCCATTGGATTCTTCCAACGCGCGCTTGACAATGTCCTTGTAACGAAAGCGCATCAGCAGCGCGATCAAGTCCGCGAAGCCTTCATGAAAGGCAGCAACGTCGGGATTCGACGGCAACATCAGGTGAGGTCGCATGCCATCGAGCAGCGCATGCGCAGTCTCGTGAATGATTACGTCGTGCGACAGGCACGTGAAGACGTTCGCGCCTTCCTGCAATCGACCGATGGCATGCTTGGACGCCCTCGTGTAACCGAAACAGAGTGCACAGAGGTCTGGATCGTAGTAGGCATTGTCCTCTTCGTCGAAGTGCGGACGAATCTCCAGCCTGCCATCTCCTTGCTCACGAATGGCCGGCGCGAACTCCGGCAGGCGGCCGAGCGCCAGCTGGAAACGTTCGTAGGTTGCCATCGCGATCGCGTAGGTCATTTGTTGTGCGAACCGAGGATCGGTTGTCGTCGCACCCAGTCCCTGATCGATCGTTACTTCGAGACTGTTGAGATCGACCGGAGTGAACGTCTGTCCACTGGGCTCATGAAAATCGCGGACGACGAACAAGGCGCCGCTCGGCCCCTGATCCAATGGTTCCCAGGGGACTTTGACGATCGCAACGGCATTGTCGAAGCGCGAAGCCGATGGATCCTGCGTGAACACACGCAGTGGGCGATGGGGAGGATTGCCCGGTCTCCAGCGATAGGGTGTTGGCCGCGCCGGCGCCTTAATGCCTGCGCCAACGATGAAGGGAGCCGTCATGCCGGTTCCAATGACGGCGCCGCCGTGGTGAACGCGGTGAGCATTGCCCGATTCGCGAGCGATTCTGGAAGTCGCATGAGCTTAGGCGTCTGCGGTTGTCCGAGCGCCATCACCTTGCCGGCGACAGCCATCGAGAACGCCTCGTTGGTGAGCTTTTGGGAGATGGCCTGGACGATGGCTTGCGTGGCCACGAGGGTGAAATGGCCCTGATTGTTGGATTCATAGGCGAACTGATTGTCGAGGCACGCCGCGAAGTGAACGATCCCCGGCAGAGACTCTTCCGCCGACGTAGGCGATGGCGACCCGAACCGGGCGCGGAAGGCGCGGTGAGCGTCCTGCACATCCGCAGGTAGTTCGAGATAGCGGCGGCGTTCCGTGCCTCGTGGACGATCGCGATTCAGCGGTGCGAATCTGCTGTTGGTGCCTGAGTGGCAGCAGTCCATGAACAACGTGAGCACCACGCCGTTGGGCAGCGTCCGATAAACATCCGCGAGATCATCGTCCAGCAGCAGGGCACCCGTGTGATAGTCGACAGGCACCAGCGCTTCGTCGTAGCGGTCCGTCTCGTCGCCGTTCAAATCCTCGACCTGAGTGCCATGGCCCGAATACTGAAACACCAACATGTCGCCGGGCTGGGCGGATTCGATGAGCGAACGGAGCGCGTCGAGCACGCCCTGTCTCGTCGCGGCAGCATTGACCAGCATCTTCACGTCGAACTGCAGTTGACCCAGCACGGTGGCCCAGGTGTTTGCATCACGAACGCAACCAAGCAATGGATTGTCTCGATAGGTGTCCACCCCTACACACAACGCGCGTCGGTTGCTCGCGGCCAACGTTTGCCCGCCGGAAACAAAGGTCGGTGGCGCTGGCGCTATCGCCGATGTCGGAACCATCAGGCGTTGGGAGCGCGACCCACCTTCCGAACATTCCGCTGTCGCCAGCGGAAATGGTCGTGACGGCTCGATGCCCGAAATGCGCTTGAACACGGAAGCCATCGTGGCTGCCTCATTGTCGAAGCAGCCGTGCGTCTTGGCCCGCGTCTGCTCGTTCTGCGGTTTGCCGCGCGCGCGCGCGAGCTGCAGGCCGTCGTTTCCATCGAACAATGCCATGACGTCCTTGTCTTCCTTGAGCGTTTCCTCCAGTCCCAGCAGCGGGGTCTTGCGCTTCGGCTCGAATGCGCGAGAGATGAGATAGAGCAGCGACTTTCCGTAGAGAGTAATCCCCAGCGGTTCTACCAGGTCATCGTCGCGCTCGGCCTCTTCGTCCATCGTGAATATCGAGCACGATTTGATCTTCTGCTGCGCGATCGGCTCCAGCAGCAGCTGTTTGAACAGATCGATGCGAACTGCGGGTGCGAGCATCGCGACGCTTTGGATATTCAGCCCTCGGTCCAGCAGGACGGGCAGCAGGTGCGAATGAAAGATGGCGCCGGCACTGTGACCGACAGCATGCACCTCGATTGCTCTCGTCACCGGATCCGATGCCAATGCTTCCGCGAAGATTCGTGCGCCTCCCGTCTCTCCATCGCCGGCGTCGACATTCGACGCCAAACGCGCGCTTTCCTTCATGTCGCTCCAGACAATCTTGCCGCCGGCGGCGCGCGCTGTTTGCTCGAACAGGAAGTCGCGCACATCGTCGAGACCGCGCGCCAGTCCAAGCCTTTGCTTCAAGATCTCGAACAGGTGCGTTTCCCAGACGAAGTAGATTGGATAGATGCCGTGATCCAACCACCATTCGTGGGCCCCTTGAGCGTATTGCAAGGCGTTCTTCTCACCGACGAGACCGCCGTGTGCGTGCAACATGAGGCGAGGTCGAGCTGTGACCGCCATGTACTGTCGAATCCTGTCGATGATTGCTTCGATGGATCCGTCCGGCATCTCAAACTCGCCGCTCTGTGAGAGACGGCCTTTCGTGAGGTTGACGACGTAAGGTCGTAGCGCATCCCATTGGCCCGAACGCGTGATTGCATTCTGCAATCCGCGAGAGCTCAGGGCTGCCGCAACCCGCGCTCGCGATTGTTCGCGTATCGCATCGATCGCATGCTGATGTTCCGGAATCTCGAAGCTGTCATATCCTTTTGGCGGTGCGTCGACGGGCAATGTCAGCTCATGACCGAGCACATAGCGCGAATCGAAGGGGAGTGGTGCGCTGTCCGCTCGGGCCTTTGCCGCTGCGCCACGGCTCTTTGGTGTCGCCGCGGCTGCCGTTTGGGCGGCCTCTATCTCCGACATGAGCGTCTTCTTGTCGACGCTGGTGCCAGGACACGTTTTCGGCGACTCAAGCTCGCGATGAAAGTGAACTGCCGCACCAGTCAGACCAAACGTCCGGAGCAAGGCTGCAACGACGGCTACTACGCTGTGGCGCTGGTCGCCGTCTAGAACATCGCGGCCGTGGTCGAAGTCGCCGACGATCTCGATCATGAACGGTCCGGCGTCGGAGGTGCCGTTCCGGCCAGCCTGACTCGCAGGTGGCGCGTTCCAGTTTCTCCCGGTCCACAGCAGCCCGTGCGGATCGATGGTCAGATGCTGGGCGATGTCGCGCCATTTGTTTGTATTGATGTGATAGTTGCGCATGGCCTCGATCGTCGCTTGCCCCTTGAACTGGGCGCGGGTCGGACGCCACGTGTGGTGCAGATGCACGGCGTCGATCTTCCGCGTGAGCGAAGACGCCGTCGACTGCAGCAAGGTTGTGAATTGGGGAACGGTGAGGCGCAGAATTGTCGAGGGCATGCGATTGGCACTCCGCAGATCGGCCGGCTGGATAACATAGATCTGTCCTCACCGACATAGGCATCTCACAAACCGCACTGCGTTTCGATGAAACGTTTTCTCGGCAGGCCGTGCGACATTCTGTGGAATCGAAACACAGAGGGTTAGACGAAGACAGAATCCGGGAGTCAACGAACTTGCGTAATATGAGTACCGACCACGTCTCTCTTGCAGATCGCGCGAAACATGTTTCTGCCGCGGACAGCCTGGTGGACTTTTCTCAGGCGGCAAACCCCACACCGGCTGCCGCAGGCGATGCGGATGCGAGCCCGGTCGCGGCGGCTGACGCGTCTGGATTGGATCAGGCGCTGCGAAAGCACAACATTCCCAGATGGACTGTCATCGGCCTGTTGTGCCTGACAGCGCTGATCGTAATGTCGGTCTCGCTGTATTGGCTGTCGGCCTATTCGCGTGCACGCGCGGATGCGTGGATCACCGATTCATCCAGCGAGCCGCTACGCATTCCGCAATCCACAAGCGAGCAGGAAGCTGCCGAGCGAATGCAGGCACAGCTGTCGGATGCGCGCGCCGCATCCACTTTTCATCTGCAGTTGATCAAAGACTTCATGCGCTATCAGTTCGTGTTGACGACGCTGGCGACTTTCAGTGCCGCGATCGCCGCGCTGCTGCTCTTTCCGGTGTCGTGGAACGGTCTGCAGAAGGCCAATTCTTATTTAGTGACGATGTTCCTGGTTTCGACCGCCGTTGCAATCGGTGCCACGACACTCACTCAAGTCTATCGGTTGCAGGAGAACGTCGACGAGAACAAGCGCCTGTACCTGGCGTATCGCGTTCTCGAAGATGAGATCAGAAGTTTTTATCCGGCGAGACAGTCGTGTGTCGGTTCGATCAGCGAAAACATGAAGCAACTGTGTGAAACGTCGCCGGCTGCATTCATTCGTGCCATCGATAAACGCATTGGCGATATTCGCAGCCTTGCGGTCGCGTTCGATCCTTCAAGAACTCCCACAGTTCAGGACGTCTTCAAGCAGGTTTCGGCGGCAGCCCAGGAGGCAGGTGGCTGATGGCGCGTCGATGCGATCCAGCACCAGGTCCTCGCGCCCGAGTCCGCGACCGTCGAGCATCTCTCGGATCCGGCGCCGTGCACGAAACAGGATCTTGTCGAAATGTCTGGGGGCGATTTCCAGTTCGTGGCAGACGGTGTCCTTGTCGTCCTCGTCGAGATAGAAGCGTTGCAGTACTTCGCGATCGCGCTTGACGGGTAGTTCCGACAACAGCTCGCGCAGGTGCCTGTGTATCGAGGCGGCAAATACTTCCTCATAGGGCGACATCGCACCTGAAATATGTTCGACAGCGTCCGGCGCGGCACGCAGATCGCCGCGGTTATCCATCCGTCTGCGGTGATTGCGGAGAAGGTTGAAAGCGACCCGATATACGTAGCCGCCTAGCAGCTCCGGATGCTGGATCTGTCCGGCAGCCAGTTTGTCCAGCGCTTCGACGTAGGCCTGGTTGATGAGGTCTTGCGCCAGCTCCCGATCCCGCAGCTTGTGGCTCAGCAGGGCGAGCAGTGCGGCGTAGTCCGACTTGACGTTTGCACCGAGTGTCATTGTATTGTCCTCTTGCCGGATGAGATGCGCCCACCCTGCGGAGGACTATGCGGCGACGAACGATGCGATGTCCTTTAGCCTGCGACGAAAGTTGTTAAACGTTCCTAATCTTGAAGGATGGCGCAGGGCGGGTGGCCGCCTCATTGTTCGATTTGAGCAGCAAGAGTCGGAGTTTTGCACGGCGTGCCAAAGCCTAAGCTGCTGCCCAGGTCATCGAGTGGTTTCGATGATCCTCCCGAAACAAAATTGCGAGGATCTTTCCAATGAGCAACCAAGAGCGGAACAAGGCCGTCGTCGGCCGTTGGTTCACGGAATTCTGGGGCAAGAGTGTCAATCTCGCGGTGATCGATGAGATTGCCGCGCCGCAGATGCTGCTCAAGTATTCGCTGCACGAGCCCCGTCGCGGTCGCGAGGACATCAAGGCCTTCATGACCGACTTCCGTGCCGCATTTCCCGATCTCAACTTCTGGGGTACGGCAGACCTGATTGCCGAAGGCGACTACGTCGTAGGCCAATGGGAAGGCGGCGGTACGCACACGGGGCCGGCATTCGACGACTTCCTGGTCGGCGGCCTGCCCGCTGCGACTGGCCGCAAGATGCGCTTCACTGGCACGACCGTGCTCAAGGTGATCGACGGCAAGATCGTGGAGGAGATCGGTCTGGACGACGGCGTGACCGCGCTGACCCAGCTCGGACTGATCAAGGCGACCGTCGCTAACAGCTAGGGCTGATTCGCGGGAATGTTGTCAAGACGGGCGCTGGCGGAATGCCTCGCCCGTCGCTTGTTGTATACGGACGCTGTTCGGCAGCTTCATTGTGCGACATTCTCAACGAGCGTCACCACTTCGCGGAGCCAGGCTGCTCGTACTTCTGTACTGCTGCCTGTAACAGGCGCGTACATGCGTCGTTCGACGCTCGTGATCCCGCACAGGGCGAAGATACATTTCTTCCAAAGCGTCTCCAGTGGGTCGCCGAAGGCTTCGCTCTCTCGATCGGGTGGGGTATTCGAGGTGTTGAAAACGAGAGCGTGACGCGCCCGAAGCAGACCCACCGGTGCGCCGTCGAAGCCGACACCGGGCGGATATCCGTACGCCGTGTCGAGGCGGAATACTCGATCTATCCAGCCTTTCAGAATGGCCGGCGGCTGACCCCACCAGTTGGGATGAAAGATGAGGATCAAATCGGCCCGCGCCAGCTCCGAACAGTGCTGCTCGACCAGCGGATCCGAAGAGCCGGTGTTGCCGCTTTCGCCGGTCGGCTGCACCGGGTCGAAATGTTCCGCATACAAATCGTGGGCCGCGATCTGGTAGCCGCGAGCAGCAAGTACCGATTCGGCGGCGGCTGCCATTGCATGGCTGAAGCTATTCGGGCTCGGGTTGGCGACGATGACGAGTGCAAGCATGGTTGGAATTTATCAGGTTGGTTCGGGAAGGGGTCCGATGTCTTCGCGATCGAGCGAACCGTATCGATGAATGCCCGCAGCGACGGGCCCATCTGTCGCTGCGCTGGATAGCAAAGGTAATACCCGGGGAACGGCGCCGACCAAGCATCGAGCAATGTGACCAGCCGGCCCGCGGCGACATGCGGCGCAATCATCTGCTGAGCGGAGAACGCGATGCCGAGTCCGTCGAGAGCTGCCTGCAGCCCGAAGTCTTTGGAGTTGGTAATGACCGGTCCCGCGACGGCGACCTCGAACCACTTGCCGTTCTCCTGAAACTCCCACTTGTAAGGCGTCTCGTGGCCAGGCCAGCGCCAGCAGACGCATGCGTGAGATGTGAGATCGCGTGGATGTCGGGGCGTGCCGTGACGGGCGAGATAGTCGGGCGAGGCGACAGCGATCTGGCGCAGGTCGGGACCGAGTTTGACCGCGACCATATCCTGCTCAATGACCTCGCCGATGCGGATCGCCGCGTCGTAACCGCTAGCCACGATATCGACGACTTCGTCGTCGAGAGTGATATCGAGCACGACGTCTGGGTACGCATCGTGAAAGGGGCGTAGCAAGGGCCTCAAGAACAGATCCGCGGCCGAGCGGAAGCAATGAATGCGAATGATGCCGGCCGGATGTGCTCGCAGTTCGCTGGCTTGTCCCATCGCAGCTGCCAGCTCCTGGACGGCGGGCCGCACCCGTTGAAACAGTCGGTCGCCGGCCTCCGTCAGCGAAACACTCCGGGTATTGCGATGGAGCAGCCGGACGCCGACGCGCTCTTCGAGTCCACGAACCATCTGGCTGAGCGCTGAGGAGGAGACGCCCAGCTTCTCGGCCGCTCGACTGAAATTGAGCGCTTCGGCGACTGCGACGAAGGCGCGGAGCTGGCCGAAGTCGCCGGTCGAGGGCAGACCGGTTGAGAGAAGCGCATCGTTCGTGCTCATCGGAGGATTGCTTAGCCACGCTTACAAGGGCGCTAAGCGCCAGGATATTAATCGCTTCGGCCCGAAGGGCTAGAGTCTCGCGCCACTACAAGAGCGTCAAGAGATGTTATGGATGCCGATACTCGTGATTTGCGCGCAATGGTGCAGACCTATTTCGATGCTGCCTACGAGATGGACGCGGACAGGTTCGCGTCCATCTTTCATCACGCCAGTTCCGTGACCAAAATCGGCGACGATGGCGAGGTGAGCGTAACCCCCATCGGAGCTTGGCTGGCAGCAGTTAGGAACATGCAAGCTCCGAAGGAACAGGGTTTGGGGCGCCATGACCAGGTCCTGTCCATTGATGTTGAGAGAGAGCTTGCGCTGGTGAAGGTGAAGTTGCAGATCCAGCCGCGCTACTTCACAGACCTGTTGTCGTGTCTGAAGGTGAAGGGGAGCTGGAAGATTGTGCAGAAGGTGATGACCGTGGAGATAACGGACCATCGCGCAGATCATTCGTAAGGCGTTTGACTATATGTTCTAGCGCACGCCGGCATGCGCGATCCTTACAAACAAAAGTTAGTGCTCGGGTGACACACTAGTGCGCGTGTGACTCGCCCGAATGGCGAATTGTTATACGTTGGTGCTCGCGTGCACTCTGTCAGCCGTGATGTGACGATCACGGTTGACGGAAATAAAGAGATGAAACGAGCACAGAGGGATGCGGACCGACGAGCGTTTGGTTTGTCGGTCGCTATCAGAAGAAACTTGATCGCGAGCGCTGCGCTCGGCGCAGCAATCGTTGCCACGCCGATATATGCAAGCGATGCGACTTCCACGATCACTACGCCGCGGGATGCTCGCCGCTTGGGACTGCAGAGTCTGCGTCTCGCCGTGCGAGCCGATGGCGGTGTGCCGGAGCCCGCGAACCTAAGCGAGTTCGTCAAAGATCGCGCGGCTGCGGTGCGTCTGGGGAAGGCGCTGTTCTGGGACATGCAGGTCGGCAGTGACGGAGTGCAGGCCTGTGCCAGCTGTCACTTTCATGCCGGCACCGACAATCGCACCACCAATGCGGTGAATCCCGACGAAGGGGTGCTCGATCAGCGCACGGACGACGTGCAGGGCTACATCAACGCCGAGTTCGACGAGGTGGCGGCGTTCGAGATCAAACAACCCAACCAGACACTGACCCGCACCGACTTTCCGTTCGTGAAGTCGATCGAACAGCTGGTGGTCACGAGCGATGGGCGCGTGCAGCCGGCACCTGGGAACAGCAACGACATTACTGGATCGATGGGCATCGCCTTCAGTCGTTTTGAAGGCATTCAACCGGGCGTCGCAACCGATCTGGGCACAGCACTGAGCGATCCGGTATTCAACGCGAACGGTGCAACGGTACGCGCCGTCGAACATCGCAATACGCCGTCGGTGATCAACGCAGTGTTCAACTTCGCGAACTTCTGGGACGGACGCGCCAATCCGCTCTTTAACGGGCGCACCTCGTTCGGCAATCAGGACTCGATTTCCGTGGTGTTCGTGAACGATCCGATGACGGGTGTCGCCACGCAGCCGATCTCACTCGACAACGCGAGCCTGGCTTCGCAGGCAGTGGCGCCGGCGGTCAATCAAATCGAGATGTCGTTCGGTGACGCCGCGCATGGCAACGGCCGGCGCTTTCGCGAACTCGGGATGAAGCTATTGCGTGCTTCAGCGCAGACGGGCAAGTCGCTTGTGCCGCTCGGCACGCAGCGGGTGCATCCGCTCGACTCGGTATTGGGGCGCGCCTCGAAGTGGCCCGCGCGTGGGCTCGCCACATCTTACGAGGCAATGATCAAACAGGCGTTCGTCGACAAGTACTGGAACTCGGACCAGCCGCTGCGCCTGGCGAGCACGCCGGTGGCGGCCGACTTCACGCAGATGGAAGCGAACTTCAGCCTGTTTTTCGGGCTCGCGATTCAACTGTACGAGGCCACGCTGGTCGCGGACCGCAGCGGCTTCGATCGTTGGATGGAAAGTGGCGACTTCAATCCGGCGTTCGGACGGAAGGAGCTGTCCGGCCTGAATCTGTTCGTCAATCAGGGCGAGTGCGTTCAATGTCATGCGGGGCCGGAGCTCAGCAAGGCATCGGTGCGCAGCGCACGGCAGGGTGCCGACGTCATCCGTGCCATGCCGGTGGCGCAAGGCGCCGCGCTCTATGACAACGGCTATTACAACTTGGGCGTGACGCCGACGACCGACGACCTCGGGCGCGGCGACATGGATATCTTCGGACAGCCACTGGCGTTCTCGCGTCAGTCCCTGTTCCAGCGGTTCGGCATTTTCGAAATGGACTTCGATATTTTCGGGAATGAGAACATCGCCGCGCGCGCCGAGGAGACTGGCGAGCCGGTTTGTAACGATGCCAACGGCAACGGTCGATGTGAGTCGACCGAAACCATTCATCCGGCATTCCAGCGCGTTGCCGTCGACGGTGCATTCAAAACGCCGGGCCTGCGCAATGTCGAGCTGACCGGGCCGTATTTCCACAATGGTGGGATGGCGACCTTGCGCCAGGTGGTGCAGTTCTATAACCGGGGCGGCAACTTCTGCACTTTCAACCAGCGAGACCTCGCGCCGCGCATCAAGCCACTGGGTTTGAGCTCGTCGCAAGAGCAGTCGCTGGTTGCATTTCTTGTGTCGCTCACCGACCAGCGCGTCAAGTATCAACAGGCGCCGTTCGATCATCCGGAGCTGCGCATGCCGAAGGATGGGCTCGATGCGAGCGGCGCACGCACGCTTGCGCCGGTAGGTGCGTTCGGCGCGCCGCAGCCGCTGACGACGTTTCTGCAGCTATCGCCGCAGGACTCGATCTATGTTCCAAGCGGAGTCTGCTCGACCTCTGCTCGCTGACGGTCACGGCCGACGCAATCCCCAAGCTTTGGTAACAGATCATGAATGACGCTCTAACACTGGAGCCCCACGAGGAGCTCGTGTTCGCGAAACACAAGCGACTGGTCGCCGAGTATTCGGCCGGCGAGTCGGGCGAGCGCGAGCTGCATCTGAACTACGGCGAGAAGCAGATCGTGTTCGATGAGCCGCAGCTGTTCGCATTTGGCGAGTCGCTGGCGCGAGAGCCGCGCTTCATCGCCGGTGACGCCTTGCGATGGGATGAGCATTTGGAATGGCCCCGGGTACGCGAGATGCTCGAACACTTGCTCGATGAACAGATCCTGCTTCGGGCTGCAGCAGCCGATGCGCATGCGGCTGGCGGCGCACGTCTATCGCTTTTGCCCAAGGCTCAATGTCACACGCCACGGACCTGGTTGGAGTGTGCCGCGATCACACAGGAGCTGACCGGTACGGCGCTCGAAGTGGGTTATCTCGAATTGCTCATGCCGATCTATCGTGTGGCGCACATCGCGCTGGATCGCGACGGCCGCCAGGTCGGCGAGGCGAATGTTTTTCCCAGTCAATTGCGCCTGGACATTCCGACCGACTGGCGTGCCTGTCCGCATCCCGGCAGTCGCTATCAGGACGACTGCCCCATGAATGTCACAGCGCTCAAGGCGATGCGTGTGCATTGGAAGCCGATGATGGTGATGTTGTCGCGGATTCGGCAGGCGTTCGTTCAACGCTATCCGCACGTTGCGAATGGCTGGACCGTCGGTGATCTGGAACGGATGTCGTCTCTGGTGCTGACAGTGCCGGCACTGCAGCTCATGCGAGTGCAGGGTGCGGTGGCAAACGGCGAGCTGCATCCGGTGCTGTCTTCGATGTATCGCGTCACCGATGGTGTGCGGCTGACGATGCATCACATGGTGTTCGTTTCGTTCAATGAGCCGGTTCGCGCACCCGAGGCGCCGATGACGAGTGCGGCGATCTATGCGTACGCGGATCGCAATGCCGTGTTTCTGTCTGACTTCGGTGTATGCGCTGGACCGAAGGCGATGATCGAGGAGTTCCTGGGCGTGCTGGTCGACGGCAAACCCATCGAAGATATGGACTCGGTCGTGCTCGACGCCGAGCTCGAAGCGACACTGAGCGATCTCGACCGCGCCTTCGATTATGCGCTCTACGGCTTGCAGGCCAATGCGGTGATGTTTTCATATCAATCGCTGGTGGCACGTTGCTATCAACGTATCGCAGCCATTGCTGAATCATGGCCCGGTGTACCCTCGGAGACGCTGCAGTCGTTCTTCACGCGAGTGCGCGCCGGCGAGCAATTCGTCGCCAACGAGAGCTTGGTCGCAACGGAAGCCGATCGTCGCATTCGCGAGCGTGTGTACGAAAACACATTCGACAACTGTGCGCAGGGCCTGGCGCATCCGACTGCCGCCACTCTGCTTGAGTGCATCGCGCCCGCAAGATTGGCACAACACGAAGCAATCGCGGAGCGATTGTACGCAGTGCTGAAGGCGCGGGTGACGACTTCGAGCAGCGTTGACGATGCTGCCGTGGAGCGTCTCGCCGCTGCTTTGCTGGATTGGCTGCAGCAAGAACAGGCGCTGGTGCGTGCAGGCTGCGAAATCCAAGCATGCATCAATCGACTCCTGGGCCGTTCGGCGCCGCTGCGGCCGTTCACGTCCGCGGACATCTATCTCTATTACTTGTTGGATGCGAGCCAGCGCCGTCTGCCGTGCCTCTTGCACGACGTTGAGCAGGGGCTCGGGTTGCGCATCGTCGTCACTCAGGACGCAATTGTGATTCACGACGGTGAGGAGCGATGAGCTCGCACCGTCGCGTGCGACCAGCGTGGGGCTGGTCAGATCCACGTGCGATGGGCACGGACGAAACCTTTGGAGAGCAATCATGAAGGTCAAGAGCAAAGTGCGTGCGGGCCGTCGCCCCACCTGCGAGCCAATCGGCTTGGAAAATTAAGCCGCTTGCGGTTTAAGAGTCGCTTCACTGCGTGAGGCGACGAAGGAGGGCACTTCGGTGTCCTCCTTCTTTCCCGTAGCCATCGCATCCAGTCGCGCGCAACATCATGGCGAATTCCTTTTCAAGAACCACGCGCTCGTTGGCGAGCGATGCATCGGGACGCATCTTTCTAGCGTGGGTGTTGCTAACCGCGGCGACCGTGGCTTGGTTTGTATGGTTCGGGTTCGCCAATGTTACGGTCTATGAAGTGTCCGCCACAGCGCGACTGGAAGTCGCAGGCGCCCCGCGTGCGGTGGCCGCATTGCTGGCGGGAAAAATATTATCGACGCGCGTGCAACTCAAACAGCATGTCGAAGCGGGCGAGATCCTGGTCGAGCTGGACGCGAGCAGCGAACGCCTGGCGTTGGCCGAGGAGGAAATGCGGCTCGCGGCTATTCCACCGCAGCTGAAGGCGCTGGGACGGCAGATCGCGGACGAGCAGCAGGCTGACATGAACGCTCGATCAGCCAGTGCGAGCGCACTTGAGCGGGCCCGCGCAGATCATCGTGAGGCACTTGCCGCCGCGCAGTTCGCGGAGGAGCATGCAAGCCGCTTTGAGCGTATGAGCCCGTCCGGTCGTGTATCGGAGATCGAAGCGCTACGAGCGCGTGCCGAAGCTATTAAGACACGTGCGGCGGCCGAGGCGCTTGCCGCCGAAGTTGCGAGACTGACAGCGGATGAGAGTAGCAAGGCCGACGTGCGTGGTGCGGCTGTCAATGCGTTGGAGCGCGAAGCGGCCGCACTCAACGGACAGCGTGAAGTGGCGCTGGCGAGCGTGGCCCGACTGCGTCAGGAAATTGAGAAACATTTGATCCGTGCGCCGAGCAGCGGCGAGATCGGCTCAACGGCGCCGTTGGACGTCGGCGCATTCGTTGCTGCGGGCGAAGTCGTCGCTCGCATCGTCCCGTCGGATCGATTGAGAGTCGTCGCAGACTTCGCGCCAGCGCATGTGGTCGGCCGAGTGTCGAAGGGTCAGAGCGCACGCATGCGCCTGGACGGCTTCCCGTGGGCGCAGTTCGGCACGATCGCACTCACGGTGGATCGTGTGGCCAGCGAAATTCGCGAAGGACAGATTCGTGTGGAGCTGCTGCCGGATGCATCGTCGCGATCCAAACTCTTGCAACACGGCTTACCGGGCTCGGTCGAGATCGAGATCGAGCGCACCACACCTCTGGTGATGACATTGCGAGCAGCAGGGCAGATGCTTGCGAGCCCCGCGCAGTCGCCGCCTGCCACGGGCACCGGTTCGTGAGCGAATCAAAGCGACGCCTCATCGTGCCTGAGGTGATACAGACCTCGGCCATGGACTGCGGGCCCGCCGCGTTGAAGTGTTTGTTGGAAGGCTTTTACATCTCAGCCAGCTATGGTCGGCTGCGCGAGGCGTGTCAAACGGCGGTGGATGGCACCTCCATCGAGATGGTGGAAACAGTCGCGCGTCAGCTTGGTCTCGATGCCGAGCAAGTGATGTTGCCGAAGGACGATCTGTGGCTGCCGGAGGCGAATGCCTTGCCTGCCATGGTGGTGGCACAGCACCCAAATGGCACCAATCACTTCGTGATCGTGTGGCAGCGCTATGGTCGTTGGCTGCAGATCATGGATCCGGGCGTAGGTCGGCGCTGGACGAGATGCGAGAAGTTCGCTCGCGAGATCCATCCGCACCGTACGTTGGTCGCATCTGAGGACTGGTTCGAGTGGGCGCAGTCGGAAGAAGCCAGAGGGATGCTCGCTGCGCGGATGCATGCGCTCGGCGCTGAAAAGGCGACGGTCGAGGCGATGATCACGCAGGCTAGCGGAGCTTGGTTCGCGCTCGCGGCGTTGGACGCAGCCGTTCGAATGGTGTCGACACTTGTCGATGCCGGCGCATTACGACGGGGCGAGCAAGCACTACGCTTGTTACAAGAATTACTTGCGCGCACTAAGCAGGAAGGACCCGGCGTGTGTGCGGTGATTCCGCGAGAGTACTGGTCAGTTCTTCCAAACAAGTCCGGCGAGCAGTTGATACTGCGGGGCGCGGTGCTGTTGCGAGTTCGCGGACGCTTGCCAGCGTCGTCCGAGACCGAACGTGAGCTGTCGCCCGAGCTGCACGCCGCATTGACGGAACGCACGCGGCATCCGCTGCGGGAGATGTGGGATCTGCTACGCACGGACGGTTTGCTTGCACCACTCGCATTGCTCGGTGCACTCGGCCTCGCAGTCGGCGCGTTGATCGTTGAAGCGCTGCTGTTTCGTGGCCTATTCGAGCTCGCGCGAGATCTCAATCTGGTCAGTCAGCGCATGGCAGCGTTGACTGCGGTGCTGGTCTTCGTGGCGCTGCTATGTGCATTCGAATTCCCCATCACTGCCGAGTCGCTGCGCTTGGGGCGCACCCTCGAAACGCGCTTGCGTCTACTGCTTCTGCGTAAACTGCCGGCCTTGAGCGAGCGCTATTTCCAGAGCCGCCCGATCTCCGACATGGCGGAGCGTAGCCACAGTATTTATCTGTTGCGGCAATTGCCGGAGCTCGCGGTACGTGCGGTGAAGTCCACGTGGGAATTGCTCTTCACTCTGCTCGGCATCGCACTTATCGACACACACAGTCTGCCGCTCGCACTGGCCATTGCTGCCGCTGCAATTGGCGTCATCGCAGCGGCACAGCCCGCGTTGAGCGAGCGTGACTTGCGAATGCGCAGTCATGCGGGCGCGTTGCATGTCTTCTATCTCGATGCGCTGTTGGGAATCGTGCCGATCCGAACGCATGCGGCGGAGCTGTCTGTTCGTCGTGAACACGAAGCGCTGTTGTGTGAATGGGCGCGAGCTTCGAAAACGTTCTTGCGTCTATCGCTCATGAGCAAAGCTGGACAGTCGCTTCTGTGCCTCGCGTTGGCGGGCGTGCTGCTATGGAGACACATCGATGTGGTGGGCATCACGGGCAATCTGCTATTGCTCGTCTACTGGGTGCTCAAGTTGCCTGCGCTGGGAGAAAGTCTCGCCGCATTGGCCGCGCAGTATCCGACCCATCGCAATATCGCTCTGCGTCTGCTTGAGCCGCTCAAGGCGCCGGAAGCACCGACGGCAGCGGCAGCTGCTATCGAGCCGCCACGAGTTGAGGCGGTGTCGAAAGCTGGGCCGCGGCTGGTCAAGCGGCCGGCCGCCGTGTCGATTGAAATGCGTTCGGTCGACGTGGTCGCGGCGGGGCACGTCATCTTGCGCGACGTAAAGTTGAATATCCGTGCGGGCGAGCATGTGGCCATCGTCGGGCCGTCGGGTGCCGGTAAGTCGAGCGTCTTGGGTCTGTTGCTGGGATGGCATCAACCTGCCGCGGGGACTGTATTGATCGATCACGAACCTTTACAAGGTCCGAGCTTGCAAAGGTTGCGAGCCGAGACGGCGTGGGTGGATCCTGCCATTCAGTTGTGGAATCGATCGTTGCTCTACAACTTGCGTTACTCATCCTCTGCGGGCTCACCGGCCGCGTTGGGTCAGTTGCTCGACAACGCCGATCTCGCCAAGGTGTTGGTACGTCTGCCAAAGGGCTTGCAGACCTCGCTGAGTGAAGGTGGCGTGTCGTTGTCCGGTGGCGAAGGGCAGCGCGTGCGCTTGGGCCGAGCGCTGTGGCAACAAGGCGTGCGCCTTGCGTTGCTCGATGAGCCGTTTCGCGGCTTGGACCGCGAGCAACGTCGTCGCCACCTCGCCGAAGCGCGGCGAATCTGGCAAGACGCGACACTTCTATGCGTGACGCACGATGTCGCCGAGACGCGTTCGTTCGAGCGGGTGTTGGTCGTCGAGGATGGCGGCATCGTGGAGGATGCACATCCGGAGGACTTAGCTGCCACCGCGAATTCGCGCTATCGCAATTTGCTCGACATCGAGGAGTCGCTGCGACATGGGATGTGGAATGCGGCCCTGTGGCGACGTATCCGCCTGGAGAGCGGCCGCGTGCAGGATACGAACCGAATATTTCTAAAGAGTGCGGCCGGCCATGAATGACCTGGCAACGCTGGCGTGGCCGATGGATCGCTGCGCCGAAGCCATCGAAGCGCTCGCGAGGCACGCAGGATTGCAGACGGCCGCCGCGGCTGTCGGCTCTCAGCTGCAATCGTTCGAGTCCGATCAGGTGTTCGATGTTTACGTCGAGCGAGTCTGTGCACGGCTCGGGATTGCAACCGAATCGGTCGCGGCCAACGGTGCGGAAGTCCACGGACTGCTGCGTAGTGCAGGACCGGCACTGCTGCGCTATCGCACAGGCGAGACTCATGGTGTGTTGTTGTTGCTCGGTGCGACGTCACGTGCGGTCAAGCTATTGGATCCTCAGCTGCGCATCACGAAGCAGCCGCTCGAACGCGTACGGGCCGTGATGTGTGAGCACATGGAAGCGCCAGTGATGGCCGATGTCGATGCATTGCTTGCGCATGCCGACATCGCACAGAGCGATCGGCCTGCCATCCGAAAAGTGCTGGTTCAGCAGCGATTAGCGGCCGAGCGCTTCGAGAATTGCTGGCTGCTGCGCGCGCCGCCGGGTGCATCTTTCTTGAAGCAGTTGGTGAACGCACATCTGCCCAGCCGTCTGTGCGCAATGTTACTTGCGTATGCGGGACTCTATGCGTTCGAAATAGTCGGCTGGAGCTTGATCGGTCGCGGCGCGCTCGACGGACGACTCGACGCAGGCTGGCTGCTTGCGTGGGCGCTGCTGCTGTTGTGTATGGTGCCCCTGCGCTTCATCGGCGGTTGGCTGCAAGGGGGAATGGGCATCGACGCCGGTACCTTGCTCAAGCAGCGCTTGCTGGCGGGCGCTTTGAACATGGAAGCGCAAACTATCCGCCAGCAAGGCGGCGGGCAGCTGTTGAGCCGTGTGATTGAATCCCAAGCGTTGGAATCGCTGGCGCTGAACGGCGGCTTTGCGGTGTTGGTCGCGCTGCTCGAACTCGCGCTGGCTGCGTGGGTTCTAGCACTAGGTGCGGGCGGTGCCGTGCACGTGCTCGCGTTGTTTGCGTGGCTGGTAGTAACTGCACTGCTGACGTGGCGCTATGGTCGGCGTCTGCGGCATTGGACTCATGCACGGCTCGATCTCACTCACGATCTCGTCGAACGCATGGTGGGACATCGCACGCGCATCGTGCAGAAGACGCCGGCGGATCAACACGAGGGTGAGGATGAATCGCTCGAACGCTACGTGAGTAAATCGCGGCGCTTCGATCAAGCGTTCGTGCCGCTGGCCGGAGGATTGCCACGCGGATGGCTGGTCGTCGGGTTGCTGGGCCTTGCTCCTGCATTCATCTTTGGCAGCGCCGACGCGATGGCACTGGCGGTCGCGCTCGGCGGCGTGCTTCTGGCTTACCGTGCATTCGGCTCGGTGGTCGCGGGGCTCGCGGCATTGTTACGTGCGAGCGTTGCTGCGAAGGAAGTCATGCCTCTGTTCGCGGCTGCGCGAGGAAACGACGAGGCGGCAGGTGCGTCTATGCAATCCACGAACCGCACGGTACCGCAGGAAACAAACAA